>OCRP01000194.1_pt1 | contig 72154 bp, 50 predicted proteins | sample 1538871 | NCBI WGS metagenome assembly OCRP01 (sample SAMN04571731, study PRJEB22368) | human gut metagenome | biome: human gut; material: stool | host: Homo sapiens | place: Luxembourg | collected 2012-09-20 | reverse complement strand
CGGACCTGCTGTCTTAAGGGCAAAACTACTTTATGCAGACTGAGATGGAAGAGATATTACCACCTAAATTGACGAAGAACCGAAATTAATTAAAAATTATTCATAACAAACGGCAATAATTAATAATCTGCTATTAATAAATTTATTTAATTTAAGTTTGAGTGATTAGTTAAGAAAAAACATGTACCTTTGCAGTGCAAAATCAGTCAACGAACAGTAAAGCCATGCACTCATACCTTTTGACATGTTCTGCATAATGGCATGTTCTCGAAAACAAAACCATTCAAACAATTATGTTAAAGCAAATTATCAATGGGCGCATCTTGACACCACAAGGTTGGTTAAAGGGCGGATCAGTAATTATCGACGGAAACAAGATTAAAGCTGTTTCAAACATCGACCTCCACATCGAGGGGGCAGAAATAATCGATGCCAAAGGTTGCACCGTGGTTCCCGGTGGTGTGGACATGCATGTTCACGGCGGTGGCGGACGCGACTTCATGGAAGGCACCGAAGAGGCCTTCCGTGTGGCTGTCAATGCTCACATGAAGCATGGCACAACATCGATCTTTCCCACCCTGTCATCATCGACCGTGGAGATGATTGAGGCTGCCTGCCAGACATGCGGCAAACTAATGGCAGAAGAAAACAGCGCCGTGCTCGGTCTGCACCTTGAGGGTCCCTATTTCAACCCTGCACAGGCTGGCGCACAGATTCCTGAATGGATCAAGGCCCCCGTGCCTTCAGAATATGAGCCGCTGCTCAGCACCTACAGCTGCATCAAGCGCTGGGACGAGGCTCCAGAGCTCCCTGGATCAGTGGAGTTTATCAAGACATGCAAGAAGAATGGCGTTCTACCTGCCATCGCTCACACACATGCCACATACGAGAACGTGCTCCAAGGCTTTGAGGCTGGCATGACGCACGCAACCCACTTCTATAACGCTATGCCTGTGGTTTATAAGGAACATGAGTTTAAGGTTCCAGGCACCGTGGAGAGTATCTATGCTCTTCAGGACATGACCGTAGAGGTTATCGCCGACGGCATTCATGTGCCTCCTGTGATGCTCCGCGTGGTTTACATGATAAAGGGTGTTGAGAGAACAGCTCTTATCACCGACTCGCTGGCATGTGCAGCAAGCGACGGCGACATCGCTTTCGACCCACGCGTCATTCTTGAGGACGGCGTGTGCAAGCTCGCTGACCACTCTGCCCTCGCCGGCTCTATCGCCACCATGGACCGTCTTATCCGCACATGTGTGCAGAAGGCAAAGATTCCAATGGAAGATGCATGCCGCATGGCGAGCGAGACACCTGCCAAGATCATGGGTGTGTTCGACCGCAAGGGATCGCTTGAGGACGGCAAGGATGCCGACATCATAATGTTTGACAAGGATCTCAACCTCACCTACGTTATGCAGATGGGTAGAGAGGTTACAAACGAACTGTAAAAAAAGACAATAGCTTCATTCACTACCGTTTAGGGAAGAGAACGAAGGACAACGATACGAAGAGGTGGGTTCTATTTTTTTAGAGCTCACCTTTTTTGTTATAATAGAAGAGAGCACTTTCTAAAAGGAAATAATAGGTTTAACAAGAAGATGAGAGAAATGGAAAAAGAAGAGTTTGACGCCGTGATATTATGCAACGGCGAGTTTCCGACACACCCCAAGGCACTGGAGATTCTCCACAACGCCAAGTATCTGTGTTGCTGTGACGGTGCGGCAGAAGAGTGTCTCGCCCACGGCATCTGTCCAGACGCTATCGTGGGCGACGGCGACTCGCTGCCTAAGGCACTGAAAGAGCGCTATGCCGACATCGTGCATATTGTGAAAGAGCAAGAGTTTAACGACATGACGAAAGCCACGCGCTTTTGCAAGAATCGCGGACCGCGCATAGCCTACCTCGGTGCCACGGGCAAGCGCGAAGACCACACGGTTGGAAACATCTTCTTGTTGCCGTTCTATCTGGAGGAGGAGCACGTTGAGCCCGTCATGTTTACGGACCACGGCGTCTTCATTCCTGCCAAAGGCACACGCACCTTCGCTTCGTATGCAAAGCAGCAGGTAAGCATCTTCAACATCAGTTGCACAAAGCTATCGAGCGAGAACCTGCGCTGGCAGAGCTACGCCTACAAGCAGTTGTGGCAAGGAACGCTTAACGAGGCTGTCGGGACAACGTTTACGATGAAAGGCGACGGCGTGTATATGATGTTTCTAAATTACCAATGACTGTTGTTTAGCAACGTCGACAATAACAAAGCTACGAGACGACATGCAATCTTTTGTCAGGAAACATTCAAGCCCTTTACAGAAAACGTTCAAGCCCATTCCTGGAAAAATTCATTGTCTTTTCATTGAAGTTTAGCATGCCTAAGAGAAAACTAACAATGAATAATCAGTGCAAGGAGCGGTATGGTGATAATGGAACCGACGGTGGTGATGAAGGTCATCTCTGTCATAAGAGAGGCGTTACGGCCATACTTTAGACAAAACATGGTGCCGTAAGATGCTACGGGCATGGCAATGACAACGGTGTTGATGTTGTTGACCATGCTGTTCACGCCACAAACCTTGAAGAGCAGATAAATTGAGAGGGGAACAATAATGAGACGAACGAAAGATGAGACATAAACCTTCTTGCTACCGATGATGTCGCGCAAGGGGAGACGCGCCATGGAAGAACCTATGACCATAAGGGCAACGGGCACAGTGATGTTGCCTACCATGGTGACGGGACGTGAGAACATCTCTGGTGTGTGTATTCCAAAAGCGACGATGAAAGCAGCCACAAAGGCGGCAATCATGGCAGGAGAAAACAGCACCTTTGCACTGAGTTGATGTATGCTGTACTGTCCCTTCACAAGCATCACGCCAGCGGTGAAGATAAAGAAGGTGTTGGGGATGTTAAGCAGGGCTGCATAGAAGACAGCCTGTGGTCCGAAAATGGAGCTCACGATAGGATAGCCTATGAAGCCCACATTTGCAAACATAAGGGCGAAGCCTATCATGCCTTGCTCATCATGGTTCTTGGATATGAGTTTGGGCACAGCAAAACCGAAAATCAGCAAGAGGATGTAGGTCAAGAAGCCTATGCCTACGAGTGGCAGGATAAGAGTTCGGTCGGGCAAAGTGTCGCCCATTACTGATGACAAGATGAGGGCCGGACAGGTTATATCGATAACAATGGTAGACAGCTTTTGGTCAAACTTGTCGCCCATATAACCCAACTTACATAAGACATAACCTAACACAACGATGGTAAAAAGAATTACCATCACTTGAAAATTTTCCATTCTAAATTGTCTTTTTGTTCCTGAATATATGCATAAATTTGTGCTATTGGCACCTTGAATGCAAAAATAGAAAACTTTAAGGAGAATGGCAAAAAAACAGAAGAAAAAAAACAGTAAACCTCTTCGCTACCATAGCAAAGCAAACGGCTTGCCAAAGCAAAACCGGTTAGGAGACAGAGGCTTTCTTAAAAGATTTTTTTGTACATTACCTTTATATAACAAGGCTGGCGGCATCTCAACAATAAAATAAAAACAAGTTTTTATTTGGTATTGTCTTCGATTTGCGCTACCTTTAAATAAGGTAGGCGGCATCTCAACAATAAAATAAAAACAAGTTTTTATTTGGTATTGTCTTCGATTTGCGCTACCTTTAAATAAGGTAGGCGGCATCTCAACAATAAAATAAAAACAAGTTTTTATTTGGTATTGTCTTCGATTTGCGCTACCTTTGCACACGTTTTGTCGGATGACAAGACGTTTTTTTATTTATAAACATTTAAAATTTTATGTTCAAACAGAGATTCAACAAGCTCCAAGCCCTGCGTTTCAAGCATTTCACACGCAACGGCTACGCTCTGTTCAACTGCATTGGCAAGGAGGTGCTCATCTGCACACTCAGCGTCACGACACTGACCTACGCCAAGGCTGAAGGCATCAGCGTTAAAGATGCTGCTGCCGCCGACTCGCTCGGCCATCAGGAGGTGAAGCTTGACGAGGTGATCGTCACAGGCTCACGAGCACCGCTGACTGCCATACAGTCGGCAAAGATTGTTTCTGTGATCACACGCGACGACATTGACCGTGCGCCAGCAGAAACCGTAAACGACCTCTTAAAATTAGCTATCGGCGCGGATGTCCGTCAGCGCGGAAGCTTTGGTGTACAGACGGACATCTCCATAAACGGCGGTACCAGTGACCAGATCACCATTCTATTGAATGGCATCAACATTTCCAGTCCACAAACAGGCCACAACGCTGCCGATTTCCCTGTAGACATGGCCGACATTGAGCGCATAGAGATTCTTGAAGGCTCGTCGGCACGCGTGTTCGGAAGCTCTGCATTCAACGGAGCGATAAACATCGTGACCAAACGCGAGAAGCGCACAGGCGCACGACTGTCGGCTGAGGGTGGCTCCTTCGGCACATGGGGCGTCAACGGACGCGTCAGCGTGGCAACAGGTGCGGTGACCAACAGCGTTAGCGGCGGATACCGCCAAAGCGACGGCGGCACGCTGCACAGCGACTTCAAACGCCGCCAGATGTTCTATCAGGGTGACCTCGCATCACAACATATAGACCTGCAATGGCAGGTGGGACTGTCATCGCAAGACTTTGGCGCCAACACGTTCTACAGCGCAAAGTTTAACGACCAGTTTGAGGCTACACGCCGCTATCTCACCTCTCTGTCAGGCACAATAAAACCGTTCGACACCGACTGGCTGACGCTGGTGCCACAGCTCTACTGGCACCGCGACTACGACCACTACCAGCTCATCAGAGGCAAGGAAGGTGCGGCAGCAGGCGAAAACTATCATCGCACCGATGTGTATGGCGGCGGCATGACCGCCAACCTGCGCTGGCTCCTCGGTACCACCTCGGTGGGTGCCGACATTCGCCGCGAACACATAGTGAGCACAGCCTATGGCGACGAGCTGTCTGAGGACGAATGGATAAACATCAGTGGGTCTGACCGCAAATACTCGCGTCGCGGCGACCGCACAAACACCAGTCTGTTCCTTGAACACAACATCATCGTTGGCGGACTGACGGTGTCGGCTGGCGTGATGGCTAACCGCAACACCTGTCTCGATAGCGACTACCGTTTCTACCCCGGCGTAGACATCAGCTATCGTCCCGACGAACACTGGAAAGTGTATGCGTCATGGAACAAGGCGCTGCGTGTGCCTACATACACCGACCTCTATGCCAAGAACTCGGTACAGGTGGGCGACCTGGAGCTGAAGCCTGAGCGCAACAGCACGTTCAAGGTAGGCACCCGCTACCGCACATTGGGCTTTGCGGCCGTGCTCAGCGGTTTCTACTCGCACGGCACAAACATCATCGACTGGGTGTATGAGACAGCAGAGAGCAAGACCTATCACGCCCTGAACATCGGCAAGCTTAACAACATGGGCTACTCGCTCGACGCCACGCTCAACATTGCCGAACTGATGCACAACCCGTTTGTGACACGTCTGAAGGCCGGCTATGCCTACATCAACCAGGAGCACGACACCGAGCACCAGATTTACGGCTCGCTCTATGCGCTGGAGTATCTGCGTCACAAGTTTACGATGCAGCTCGACCACCGCATCGTGTCACGCCTCTCGGCACAGTGGAACATGCGCTGGCAGCAGCGCATGAACGGTTTCCACCCCTATTGTAAGATTGACGCAAAACTTATGTGGAAGGCACCAAAATATGACCTTTTCGTCAAGGCAGACAACATCACAGCCCACCGTTATTATGACCTCGGTGGCGTGAAACAGCCCGGACTGTGGGTTATGGCTGGTGCAAGTGTGAACTTGTAAGAAGAAAGGGAAGAATGAAAAGAGAAGTTATTGGAAGATAAAAGGAAGTTAACTCGCTTCGCGAGGGAAGTTAACGGACAAAAGCTGTCGTTTAATAATTTCTCTTTTGATTCGCCCAATATATTATATCAAACAAAAAAGTTCTTGCCCGTTAAGGCAAGAACTTTTTTTTATTGTGTTTTGTAAAAACTTATACTGCTTTGAGAGAGAACGAGGTCTCTATGCTCTGAAGCTCGTCAGAGAACTTGTGGTCAACCTTCAGTCGGCGCTCAACCTGAGCACAGCTGTGGATGACGGTGCTATGGTCACGGCCACCAACCATCTTACCTATGCGTATGGCAGGAATCTTGGTATATTTCTGTGCGAGGTACATAGACACCTGACGCGCCATGACAAACTCGCGCTTGCGGCTGCGGCTGTTGACATCGTTGATGGTGACGTTGAAATGGTTGCACACAGCACCGATGATCTCTTCCACGGTGATGTCCTTCTTCTCCTCCACCTTGACAGAGCTTTTGAGCACCTGCTGAGCCACCGACATGTCTACGCCACGCTGGTAGACCATAGAGAAGGCCTGAAGCATGTTGAGCACGCCCTGAAGGTCGCGCACAGAGCCGTTGGCGTTGCGGGCTATAAACTCGGCCACATCGCGCGGTATGTTGAGATTCTCCTGATAGATGTGCTTGCTGAGGATGTCCATGCACAACTGAGCGTTGGGACGCTCCAGCGGCGCAATGAGTCCACACTTGAAACGTGTGAGCAGACGGTCCATCATGCCTTGCAGCTCTACCGGCGGACGGTCAGCGGCGAGGATTATTCGCTTGTTGTTGCGGAAAAGATGATTGAAGATATGGAAGAAGGTGTTCTGAGTGCCTTTCTTGTTCTCCCACTCCTGTATGTCGTCAACTATCAGAACGTCGATGGTCTGATAGAAATTGATGAAATCGTTAATCTTGTTCTGAATCTGCGCTGTGGTATACTGCATCTCGAAGGTGCGGGCGCTGAGATAGAGCACACGCTTGTCGGGGAAGCGCTCCAGGGTGCGCATGCCGATAGCGTTGATGAGGTGCGTCTTTCCACTGCCCGAAGGGCCATAGATAAAGAACGGGTTAAACTGCGGGGTGTTGGGATGCTCCGCCAGGGTCTCACCTACAGAGCGTGCGAGCTTGTTGCACACACCCTCGATGTAGTTGTCGAACGTCTGGTCGGGGTTTAGCTGAGAGTCGAAAGCGACGGGCTGTGCTGCCTCGTTAGGCTGTGCTGCTGCCTCATTGGTCTGCGCTGCAACGTTAGCACCCGTCTGGTTGGCTGTGGTCTGTGGCTCTGCCTCAACGGCAGCCACCTCTTTCTCAGCTACAAGACGGTACTTCAAGCCCACCTCTGGACAGAAATTCTGCCTCAGAGCCTTCCCAAGCAAGCCTACATAGTTTTCCTCCAGATACTCGCACACAAAGTGGCTGGGCACCTGCAGAATGACTGTCTTCGATTTGTCATCGTATGACTCGAAGCCAATCTTCTTAAACCATGTGTTGTAAACTTGCTCCGAAACATTGGCGCGTATCAGTGAAAGCGCATTGTTCCACGGAGAGTTTGGACTAATTACCATTCGCTAATTTATGATTACGTCTTGTGACTTTGTTTGACCTTTTTATGAAATGTACTGCAAAATTAGTAAAATAAAAGTATATTCAAGAATGAAAGTTATAATATTTTTTTAACCTTCACCCATTCCGCGGCCACGAAAAGGCGCAAAAGCAAGGATAACAAGGTTAAAGCCAACAGATTATCCGCAAAGGTTTAAAATATGTTATTTTCTTCTATTCTTATCTACATTCACAGCAATGTGGGTCGCCACACCAAGATTAAGCCTTAACAAGCTTTTGCGGCGACCATGCCCCTCGGCATAAGACGGAGGGGCTGTTGCCCTGCGTCTTGCCGTGAAACATTTGATCACTTGTCCTTTCTGCCGAAGACAGAGAAATGGACGTAGCGCTTGGGATGCTGACGGAGGTCTATGACGAGCGAGTCGGCATTGCGCATGGTTGAATTGAGGTTGTCATAGAGCTGCTTGTCGTTCATGAGCAGTCCGAGCGATCCCTCCTTGCTGTTGAGCTTGGCTGTGAGCTGTTGCACATTGGCAATGGTCTGGTCAACCTGTCGCATGGTCGATGCCACGTCAACGGCAGCGAGGTTGGCTGTCAGCGTCTCTGTGTTGTCAAGCACGTTGTTTGCCTTTGCCATCATGCCCGGCACGTTCTTGTTAAGACCGGCCATGAGCGTGTTGAGCTGCGCCGTAGATGTTGTGAGGTTGTCGGTGATGGTCTGCACGTTGTGCAGCGACTGACGTATGGCGGGATCAGCAAGGATGGCGTTCAGGCTTGTCATGATGCTGTCGAGCTTGGGCAGCATCTTCTCCACGGCGGGCACCATGTCTTGAAGCTTGCCCATGGCGCCATCGTTGATCATGCCTTTGATGAGACCGCCGGGTGCCACCTTCTCACGAGGGTTGTTGGCAAGGAGGAGGTTCACCTTAACGTTGCCAAGCATGTCGCTCACGATCTCGGCAGAGCTGCCCTGCGGTATGCGTAGCTGCTTGTCGACGCCAATGAGCACCTTTGACCCTTCGGTGTGGGTATAGTCGTAGATGATGTCTTTCACCACGCCCACCTTGAATCCGTCAGCATATACAGGACTCGACGACGAGAGTCCGGTGATATCAGAGAACTGCACATAGTAGTTGTCCTCGGAAGAGAAGATGTTTAAACCTTTCAGAAAGTTCATTCCGAAGAACAGCACCACCACTCCGGCTATTGCCACAAGTGCTATTTTCACCTCTTTTGTAAAATATTTCATAGCCTCAAAATTTTCTTACCTTTTTATTATATTGTTACGACACAGAACCGAGATCATCTCTTTTTGTTCTGCATAAACTCTTTAATTGCTTGGTTGACGTTCATCTTCTCACCGTTCTTGAAGGCGATGATGAAGCATGAGGGGAACAGGTCGAGAATCTGTTTACGCATGCGCGCGATCTCATTATAGTTGTTTGACGCGCCGTAGGTGCATTTCCAATCGCCGTTCTCCTGATAATAGTCGCAACCCTTCAGCCCCTTCAGCTGGCGGTCGCCCTCTTTCAGCTTGTTGTGGCACACCATGATCTGAACCTTGAACACGGGTTGCGAGCTGTCCATGGCTGCGTTGTCAATCTTTGCTGCGGGCTTGCTCTCCGGCTGTGCTTCTGCTTTGCTTTCTACCTTAGCTTCCGCTTTAACTTTAACTTTAGCCTCTGGTTTGTTCTCTGCCTTAGCCTCAACCTTATTGTCAGGCATTGCGTCTGGCGCAAATTCTTTCACGACCGCCGCAGCTTCAGCCTGTGTTTCCATTCGCCGTACGGGACCTTCATCGAAGACAATTATGCCGTCATGGGTCACGGGCAAATCATTGACGGGAGCCTTGCTTTGCTGTCTTGCCGGCTGCTTTGCCTGCTGTTTTGCCTGCACCTCTGGTTGTTGTCTTGCCTGCACCTCTGGTTGCCCCTGTTTCTTTTGTTCTTTCAGTTCCTTTGGCTGTTCCTGAGCTTGCTCTCTTGGCTTTTCCAACGTTTGTTTTGCCGTCTGTTCCACGGCTGTTGGCATTGACTGATCCTCGGCTGGCAGTTTTTCTGCCTCTGCCTTGAAAGGGACGGTCAGTCCTCCAGCCTGTCGGTTCTTATATTCGGCGAAAGCGTTGTATATGCCTCGCGCTATTTTGTCGACCACAGCTGGATTGTTAAGAGCTTGTTCCTCATCGGGTGTTGTAATGAATCCCAACTCAATGAGACAGGCGGGCATGGAGGTCAGACGTAGCACAGCAAAATTGTCTTGATGCACACCTTTATTCACGCGACCGGCCAGCGAGCACACGTTCTGCTGAAGCAGTTTGGCGAAAGCCACACTCTGCTGCATGTTATGATCCTGCACAAACTCGAACATGATGTTGCTCTCAGGCGAGTTGGGGTCATAGCCCACATAATGTTGCTTATAGTCTTTCTCCATGAAGATGACCGAGTTCTCACGCTTTGCCACATCGAGGTTTGTCTTTTTGCCGTGAGAGCGTCCGTCGCCAAGGGTGTAGGTTTCGAAGCCGCGTGATATTCTGCCTTTGGGCAACGCGTTGGTATGAACCGAAACGAACAGGTTGGCTTTGTTGCGGTTGGCAATCTCTGCACGTTCGTAGAGAGGAACAAAGACGTCGGTCTTACGAGTGTAGACCACCTTAACGTCAGGGCAGTTGCGTTCCACATATTTACCGAACGCGAGCGCCACCTTAAGGTTGATATTCTTCTCGTATGACATTGCGCCTTTAGCACCAGAGTCGTGACCTCCGTGTCCGGCATCGATGACAAGTGTGAAACTCTTGCTGGCGGCACATGCAAAGGCACCGACAGCTATCATTATTGTCATCAGCAGTATTCTTATCGACTTCATAAACACTCCAAAATCGCGATATTCTATTGTCTTTGCTTTCAAAGACGTTTGCAAAATTAAAAAATTAAAATGGAAACCCCAAACAATAAATTAGTTTTTCGTCAAAAGAGAACAATTTAACAATTCCCCAATGGCTGTTTTGTCACCAAGATTTCTTGATGTTGCCTGATGGCTCCATGTTGTCAAGACGCTACAGGTCAGAGCGGTGGAGAGACAGCTCCACCCCTGCTCCGTCGCACGCGGCACCCATGGGCGGGTTAACCTTAACCACCTCAACCGTGACATCGTCAGCCAACGAGAACCGGTCAAGCACGCGCTGCGCTATGCGACCAGCCACATGCTCAACGAGGTTTGACGGTACGGCCATCTCCTCTTTCACCAGTTCATAAACGGCAGCATAATTGATCGTGTCATACACGCTGTCGCTCTTCACGGCGTTGCCCAAGGAACATGTCACCGACACGCTGACCAGATAGTCGTTGCCGGTGACACGCTCTTGCTGAAGCACGCCATGATAAGCATGAAGACGTATGTTTTTTACAAAAACTTTTCCCATGACACATGTTATCCGCAGCGTGAGGCGCCACAGTTTTTACAGATAAGACATCCCTCCTGGTAGACCAGCGTCTCCTGTCCGCAGTTGGGGCATACCAGACCCTTGGCCTCGGTGCCGTCAACAATATATTTCTTGAGGGCGCGTTCCACGCCAACCTTCCATGTGTTGATGCTCTCGTTCTTGAGCTGCAGAGAGCCAACGAGCTTGATGACACGGTCTATGGGCATGCGGTAACGGAGCACGCCAGAGATAAGCTTGGCGTAGTTCCAATATTCAGGATTGAACTTCTCGCTCAGTCCCTCCACCGTGGTCTTATAGCCACGTTTGTTCTCAAACTGGAAGTCGTAACGGTGTGTGCCGTCCTCGTTTGTCTGCTTTATGATCTTGCCTTTCGTGACCGTCTTGGGCAGAGATATGCCCTCTTCGTCGTCTTGCAGGCCAGTGAAGATCTCGTAAGGATAGCCATGGAGCAGACCGACGAACGCCACCCATTTCTCCTTGTTGTTCTGGAAGCGCACCACGTCACACTCAAGTTCCTTGGGACGCACCTCCACCACATCGGTGAGACTGCGAGAGGCTACAGCCTTCTCGGCCTTTTCATCCTTTTTCTTCTTGTCCTTCTTGCTCACCGACACCATGACACCTGAGCGGCTGCCGTCGCGGTAGATGGTGCAGCCCTTGCAGCCAGAACGCCATGCCTCGACATAGAGGCGGTTGACGAGTTCTTCGTCCACCTCATTGGGGAGGTTCACCGTCACGCTGATGCTGTGGTCAACCCATTTCTGGATGGCGCCCTGCATGCGCACCTTCATGAGCCAGTCGACATCGTTGGCGGTGGCTTTATAATAAGGAGAGCGAGCCACAAGCTCATCTATCTCCTCTTGAGAGTAGCGTTTCTCGGTGTCGATGCCGTTGATACGCATCCACTCCAAGAACTTCTGATGATAGACGATATACTCCTCGAACGAGTCGCCCACCTCGTCCACAAAGTCGACATGTACCCCACTGTCGTTGGGGTTCACCTTACGGCGGCGCTTGTAGACAGGCATGAACACCGGCTCGATGCCACTGGTTGTCTGTGTCATGAGGCTCGTCGTGCCTGTAGGCGCAATGGTGAGGCACGCGATGTTGCGTCGTCCGCTCTTCACCATGCGGTCATAGAGAGCAGGGTCGGCCTCCTTAATGCGCAGGACGAACGGGTTGTTCTTCTCGCGGTTGCTGTCGTAGATAGAGAAGGCGCCACGCTCCTCTGCCATCTCCACAGAGCTGGCATAGGCGGTGAGAGCCAAGGTTTTGTGTACGCTGACGCTGAAGTCGGTAGCCTCCTGTGTGCCATAACGCAGCCCCATGGCAGCAATCATGTCGCCCTCAGCCGTTATGCCCACGCCCGTGCGGCGTCCCTTGCTGCTCTTCGCCTTGATTTTCTCCCACAGATGCAGCTCGGCACCTTTCACCTCATCACTCTGCGGGTCGCTCTTGATCTTTGTTATGATAGCATCGATCTTCTCCAGTTCGAGGTCTACGATGTCGTCCATTATGCGCTGTGCAATGCGCACATGCTTCTTGAAGAGGTCATAATTAAACTTTGCCTGAGGTGTGAACGGGTTCTCCACATAGCTGTAGAGGTTGACGCTCAGCAGACGGCAAGAGTCGTATGGACAGAGAGGAATCTCTCCACACGGGTTTGTGCTCACCGTGCGGAAGCCGAGATCGGCGTAGCAATCAGGGATGCTCTCACGCAGGACGGTATCCCAAAAGAGCACGCCAGGCTCGGCACTCTTCCATGCGTTGTGCACGATTTTCTTCCACAAGGCAGATGCCGATATCTCCTTTTTCACAGAAGGGTTGTCAGAGTTGACTGGAAACTGCTGCGTGTATGGTTTGTCATCTACGGCAGCCTGCATAAACTCGTCATCGAGCTTCACCGACACGTTAGCGCCTGTGACCTTGCCTTCCGTCATCTTTGCGTCGATGAACGCCTCGCTGTCGGGGTGCTTTATGCTCACGCTCAGCATGAGAGCGCCGCGACGGCCATCCTGTGCCACCTCGCGTGTTGAGTTGCTGTAACGCTCCATGAAGGGCACAAGACCTGTTGACGTGAGCGCCGAGTTGTTGACAGGTGAACCCTTGGGACGAAGGTGAGAAAGGTCATGGCCCACGCCGCCACGACGTTTCATCAGCTGCACCTGCTCCTCGTCAATGCGCATGATGGCGCCATAAGAGTCGGCGTTGCCGTCGAGTCCGATCACGAAACAGTTGCTCAGCGATGCCACCTGGTGGTTGTTGCCGATACCTGTCATGGGGCTGCCAGCCGGAACGATGTAACGGAAGTGGTCGATCAAGCCGAACACCTCGTCTGCTGACAGCGCGTTAGGATATTTCTGCTCTATGCGTGCTATCTCGTTGGCAATGCGCCAGTGCATGTCCTCGGGCGATTTCTCATAAATATTGCCGAAGCTATCCTTCATGGCATATTTGTTCACCCACACGCTCGCGGCCAGTCCGTCGCCACCAAAATATTTTAACGACGCCTCAAGAGCTTCGTCGAAAGAGTATGTCTTGTTAGTTTCCATCAAAAGTATTTATTTCAAAATTACAAGTTGCAAAGCTACAACAAAAAATCCACATAAAAAAGTGATATGCCCATTTTATTATGCTTACTTAAGTTTCGCCTTTCACTTACCATCCCGATGTAGAGCCGCCGCCACCTGTGGAGCCGCCACCCCAGCTGCCGCCAGAGAAGCCACCGCCTGTGGATCCACCGCCACGACCGCCGAGCATGGAACCTACGATGGCTGCGGTAGCCAAACCAGAGCCAGAATCATCATTTATATCCTCGTCCTTTGTTACGAGGCGACCACAATATTTGCACTTATAGGTTGTGCGCAAGATCATCTTGCTGCGTCCTGCGCCCAGATTGACCTTCAGCTTCTGCTCATTGACCTTCTGAAGACCTTTCTTTCCACAATGCGGACATTTGGCTGTGTAAGAAAGAGCAAAGACAATGATGAGCACGGTGCCCACTATCATGACAGCCAAGATGATGAGCGCTGCCGTGTCGTCGCCCTCTTCATCAGCGGCATCGGGCTGCATGGAGCCATCGAGCACGCTCACCGCCGCACGCATGCCATTGACCATGCCCGCGTCCCAGTTGCCCTCCTTGAACCGCGGCACCATCTGTTGCATCTGAATGCGCTTCGACATGGCATCGGTCATGATGCCCTCGATGCCGTAGCCTGTCGTGAAGCGCACCTTGTGCTGATCCATGACAAAGACTACGAGGAAACCATTGTCGCGGTTCTTCTTGCCTATGCCCCATCGACGGAACAGGTTGTGAGAGAAATCGAAGATGTCGGCGTCGCCGATGGTGGGCAGCATCACCACCGCTGTTTCTATGCCTGTGGTCATCTCAAGGCGCATCGCCATGATGTTTATGCTGTCGCGCGCACTCTGTGACAGGATGTTATCGGGATCGCTAACAAACTGTCGCTTGTCCTTGAGGTGCACGTTTGGCACCTGCTCCACATCGTAGCCAAAGGAACACACGGGGAGCAAGAGCAGCAGCAGAAACGCCACAGCAGCCCTTGCCCACAGACCTTTATGTTTTGTTTTCAACACTTTTTACTGCAAGCATTAAAATTCCACTTTAGGAGCCTTCTCTGCTCCTGCTTCAGCCTCGAAATAGTTGTGCTTCTCAAAGCCGCACATGCCGGCGATGATGTTTTTCGGGAACTTGCGGATGGTCTTGTTATACTCCTTTGCCACATCGTTAAAGTCCTTACGAGCCACATTAATGCGGTTCTCTGTGCCTTCGAGCTGCGACTGCAGTTCGAGGAAGTTTTCATTGGCTTTGAGCTGCGGATAGTTCTCCGAGATGGCGAGGAGCTTGCCGAGCGCCGTTGTCACGTCGCCTTGAGCCTTCTGATAGGCGGCGAGCTGCTGCGGTGTGCAGTTGGACGGGTCGATCTTAACCTGTGTGGCCTGCGAACGAGCCTGCATGACAGCCTCAAGGGTCTGCTTCTCATGAGTGGCATAGCCCTTCACCGTGTTCACGAGGTTAGGGATGAGGTCGCTGCGACGCTGATACTGCGTCTCCACGTTTGCCCACTTGCCGTTAACCTCCTCGTCCATGCCTACGAGCGAGTTGTAACTGCCGATGCCCCAGAGAGCGAGTACAGCCACTACGGCAACAGCTATCATCCATCCTTTGATCTTGAAATTTTTCATAACGATTTTTGTTTTTGTTTCTGTTGTTTTTTTATTGTTACCTTATAAGAGAGACAGTTTTAAGATGTCCCTAATCACTATAATAGTCGCAAAATTAAGAATAAAGCTACACATGGCATAGTTTTTTATTGTTTTTTTGCAAATAAGCACGTTTACAGAATTAAAAAAATATTACCTTTGCATAATCTTATAAAAAAGCATGGCAACTTTTAAAAAAGCATGGCAAGCAGGTGGCAAGACCATTAACTACAAACTTTGAATATAAACAATTTCAACAAAATGAATACCAAATATGTATCGTTTCTGAAAGAGATTCGCTCGTTTGTTCCCGAAGAGCGCATCTATACAGACGAACTGAGACGTCTGGCATGGGGTAGTGATGCCGGCTTCTACCGTCTCATACCACAAATCATCATTCGCTCCGACTCAGAAAAAGAGATCTCACAACTGTTGGCGCTTGCAAAGGCGAAGCATCTGCCTGTCACCTTCCGCGCCGCCGGCACCAGTCTGTCGGGCCAGGCCATCAGCGACTCTATCCTTATCGTCGCCGGCAAGCACTGGGAGAAATATGACATTCTCGACAACGGCATGAAGATTCGCTTGCAGCCAGGCATCATCGGCCAGCGTGTCAACGATCTGCTGCGTCCCTATGGCAGAAAGTTTGCTCCAGACCCCGCATCTATAAAGAGCGCCATGGTGGGCGGCATCGTCATGAACAACGCATCGGGCATGAACTGCGGCACACACGCCAACAGCGACAAGATGCTTCTCTCAGCACGCATTGTGCTGGCCGACGGAACCGTGCTCGACACGGGCGACGAGGAGAGCAAGAAACAGTTTGCCGAGAAGAAACCAGAGTTTGTTCAGAAAATCAAAGACCTGCGCGACGAGGTGCGCAAGAACGGGAAGCTCTGCGAGCGCATAAAATATAAATATGCCATCAAGAACGTGACAGGTCTCAACATCCTGCCGTTCGTACGCTTTGATGACCCCTTCGACATCATTACCCACCTCATGGTTGGCTCTGAAGGCACACTGGCGTTCCTGTCGGAGGTGACGATGAACACCGAGTTTGATTATCCGTTCAAGGCAAGCGCCATGCTCTATTTCAAAGAGATAAAAGAGGCATGTAAGGCCGTTGTGGCGATGAAGAAGCTTGTCAACGCCAAGGGTGAGTGGATAGTGAAGAGTGCGGAGCTGCTGGACAAGAAGTCGCTGGCTTCGGTAAACGACACCACGGGCGAAAACCTTACAGCCATCCTCACCGAAACGAAAGCCTCGACAAAGGAGGAGCTACAGCAATATATCGCGCAGATAGAAGACTGTCTGAAGCAGTTTACGACCTTCACACCGGTACATTTCACCGATGACCCGAAGGAGTATGGCAAGTTCTGGGCCATGCGCTCGGGCGTGTTCCCAGCCGTTGGCGGCACACGCAAGCTGGGCACCACCTGCCTCATTGAGGATGTGGCGTTCCACATAGAAGACCTGCCCGAAGCCACCGCCGACCTGCAAGACCTCATTGCGCGTCACGGCTACGACGATGCTTGCATCTACGGCCACACGCTTGAAGGCAACTACCATTTCATCATCAACCAGTCGTTCAAGACGGCTGAGGATGTGAAGAAATATGAGCGTCTGATGGATGACATGAAGACCCTCGTTGTGGACAAGTATGACGGCTCGCTGAAGGCTGAGCACGGCACGGGCCGCAACATGGCACCGTTCGTGCGCTACGAGTGGGGCGACGATGCGTTTGCCGTGATGAAGGCTGTGAAAGAGCTGTTCGACCCCGATGGTCTGCTCAACCCCGGCGTCATCTTCAACGATGATCCCGAGTGTCATGTCAAGCATTTCAAGCCGCTGCCACTGACCAACCCGTTGGTGGACCGCTGCATAGAGTGTGGCTTCTGCGAGGTCAACTGTCTTACCTGCGGCTTTGCCCTGTCGAGCCGTCAGCGCATCATCATCCAGCGAGAGATAGCACGACTAAAGGCTACAGGCGAAGACAACGAACGTCTCAATGCTCTCGTAAAAGGTTATAAGTATTGGGGCAACGAGACCTGTGCCGGTGACGGCCTGTGCTCTACCTCTTGCCCCATGCACATCAACATGGGTGAGCTCACACATGTCATCCGTCAGCAGGAGATGCCTGAGGGAAGCATGGGCTACAAGATAGGCAACTTTGCAGCTAACCATTTCGCAGGTCTGAAGACAGCGCTTCGTCCTGTCCTCACAATGGCCGACACTGCTCACACCGTGCTCGGCACAAAGGCGATGTCGGCGCTAACGGGCGGCATGCACTCGCTGCTCAACATCCCGCTGTGGACACCTGCCATGCCCAAGGCGTTCCATGTGGACAAGCATCTTGAGGCAAAACAGCCTAAGGAGAAAAACGAGGTGGTATATTTCCCAAGCTGCATTAACCAGACCATGGGCTTGCCGCATAAGTCGCCTGAAGAGATGGCACTCGTCAACAAGATGGTGTCGCTGCTCAACAAGGCAGGCTACGAGATTGTGTTCCCCAAGAACATGGACAAGCTGTGCTGTGGCACCATCTGGGAGAGCAAGGGCATGATGGACATCGCCGACCGCAAGTCGAAGGAGCTTGAGGAAGCGCTGTGGGCAGCGAGCGAGGAAGGCAAATGGCCTGTGCTCTGTGACCAGAGCCCGTGTCTGCACCGCATGCGTGAGACAATAAAGAAGATGCACCTCTACGAGCCCGCTGAGTTTATTTACAACTTCTTGCGTGACCGTTTGGCGTTCACGCCCATAAATGAGCCTGTGGCCATTCACATAACCTGCTCTATGCGCCGCATGGGGTTGGGCGACACCATTGTGGCTCTCGCCAAACTGTGCTCTACCGATGTGTTCGTGCCAGAGGAGGTTGGCTGCTGTGGCTTTGCCGGCGACCGTGGCTTCACCCATCCCGAGGTCAACAAGTATGCGTTGCGCAAGCTTCGTCCGCAGCTTGAGAAGAAGGGCATACGCATGGGCTACTCAAACAGTCGCACTTGTGAGATTGGCCTGACCACCAACTCGGGCATCCCCTATGAGTCGATTGTCTATCTTGTAGACCAGTGCACCACAAGCAAAGACAAGGCTTAAGTGGACCAATAACAACAAACATTTTTTCAAAACATGAATAAGACCAGACAGATTGTCATGGCCTCCTTGCTGCTCATGAGCTTTGTGCTCACGGGCAGCAAGGCAAAGGCCCAGACCAACGCCCAGCTGTTTTACGATTTTGGCAGCGACCGTAAGTTTGTGACCCTGACCCTTGAGATGTTCAAGGCAGACAAGTGGGGCAACACCTATTTCTTCGTGGATCACGATTTCAACTATGACGACCATGTGGAGGGCTCGAACCTCGCACCCGGTGGCAGCTATCTGGAGATTGCGCGTTGCATAAACCTGTGGCAGGAGTCGGCACTGAAGAACTTCAGCTTACAGGTAGAATATAACGGTGGCATAACACGCAGCTACCCCATAAACAACGCGTGGCTCTTTGGTGTCGACTATTTCTTGCACGACAAGACCTATCGCAACACGCTCAACCTGAAAGCCCTTTACAAGACCATACGCAAGAGAAACAGCAGCATACCCATGCAGCTGACGGCGGTGTGGACATGTAAGGACCTGTTCGGACTGACGGGCCTCACATTCAATGGCTTTGCCGACTTCTGGTGGGAGACACACCAGTGTGACTTTAAAGAAGACGGCAGCAGCGACACACGCCACACCGTGTTCTTAAGCGAGCCGCAGCTTTGGTACAACGTTGGTCGCCATTTCGGGGTTGACAACCTAAATGTTGGCACAGAGATAGAGTTGACGCAAAACTTTGGCTCAACGGGAGGCTTCAAGTGTCGTCCCTGTCTGGGCGTAAAATGGAATTTTTAATATTATGCAGACAATAAACACAAGACGCAGCATCCGCCGTTACCAAGACAAGGATGTAGACAACACGTTGCTCACACGACTCATTAAGGAGGCTGAGCGCACACAGACAATGGGCAACCTGCAGCTCTACAGCGTGGTGGTGACACGCAGCAAGGAGCTGAAAGCAAAATTGGCGCCAGCTCATTTCAACCAGCCAATGGTTACGGGCGCTCCAGTGGTGCTCACCTTCTGTGCCGACTATCGCCGCACCACCCTTTGGGCAGAGCAGCGTCAGGCGACACCCGGCTACGACAACCCCTTGTCATTTGTTAACGCCATGACCGATGCCTTACTGTTCTGTCAGACGTTCTGTAACCTGGCAGAGGATGAGGGTTTGGGCTGTTGCTTCCTCGGCACCACGGTGTATCAGCCACAAAGCATTATCGACACGCTACAGTTGCCCGAGCTGGTCTTCCCCGTGGCTACGATAACCTTGGGATGGCCCGATGAGAACCCGCCTCTGAGCGACCGTCTGCCCGAAAGCACCATCATTCACGAAGAGACCTTCCACGACTATAGCGCTGCCGACATAGACAAGGCGTATGCGTATAAGGAGCAGCTTGATGAAAACAAGGAGTTTGTAAAGATAAACAACAAGCAGACCTTGGCTCAAGTCTTCACCGACTGCCGCTACACCAAGGCCGACTGTGAGGCAATGTCGGAAACGCTGTTGGAAGCTTTGAGGAAACAGAAATTCTTATAAGAGGCTTTGCGTAATCAGAATTAATTTTAATGAAAAACTTGAGAAAGCGACTCTTTGTCTTGCTACCTCATCCAATGCATAAATATGCACTTTTAGTCGTATATTTATTCAGTTTCTCATTAAGCCCATTTGACAAAATGAAAGTGCCCATTTGACGTTGTCAAAGAGGCTCTTTGACAGCCTCATTAAGCCTCTTTGACGACCTCAAAGAGGCTTAATGACAAAGCAGGGGTGTATTTAAGAACCGTTAACAATTCGTGATTGGTTTTTAACTATTATTTTATACATTATGAAAGAACAAGGCTTTGTTTGCTATCTTTCTGTCATTCTGTATATTTATGCAAAACTGGGGAAAAAATGCTCCCGTTTTAATAGTTTTGCATCCTTTACAAAGCATATTTGTAAGCCAAAACATCAAAAGCTATTGAACAAAAAAGGGACAATATTTTGGATTGTTGGTTTTGAAAACCATTTCCAAAATATTGTCCCTTTTGTTTTTTATAGAGAGTTTTTTTTATTTCATACACTCCTTGCAAGGAGTCCAAGGCTTGAGCTGCTTGAAGAAGTCGTTACCCTTATCGTCAACGAGGATGAAAGCGGGGAAGTCTTCAACAGCGATCTTCCAGATAGCCTCCATGCCCAGCTCAGGATACTCTACACACTCGATGCTCTTGATGCTGCTCTTTGACAGAACAGCAGCAACGCCACCGATGGTGCCGAGATAGAAGCCACCGTGCTTCTTGCAAGCCTCTGTAACGACATCGCCACGGTTACCCTTAGCGATCATCACGAGAGAAGCTCCGTGATCCTGGAACTCGTCAACATAGGGGTCCATACGGTTGGCTGTTGTCGGGCCCATAGAGCCACAGGGATAGCCCTCGGGGGTCTTGGCAGGTCCAGCGTAGAGGATAGGATGATCCTTGAAATACTGAGGCATCTCCTCGCCGGCATCCAGACGGGCCTTCAGCTTAGCGTGAGCGATGTCGCGGGCAACGATGATGGTACCCTTCAGGTTCACGCGTGTGCTAACTGGATATTTTGAGAGTTCTGCACGCACAGCGTCGATGCCCTTGTCGAGATCGATCTCAATGCCCTTGGTGCCCTCACCCGGGTTGCGCAGCTCCTCAGGAATAAGCTCTGTGGGGTTCTCGTCCATCTTCTCCAAGAACACACCGTCCTTTGTGATCTTTGCCTTGATGTTACGGTCGGCAGAGCAGCTCACGCCCATGCCGATGGGGCAGCTTGCGCCGTGACGGGGCAGACGTACCACGCGGATGTCGTGTGCCAGATATTTACCGCCAAACTGTGCGCCAAGACCAATCTTATGAGCCTCCTCAAGGAGCTTGTTCTCAAGATCGATGTCGCGGAATGCACGGCCTGTCTCGTCGCCTGTTGTGGGCAGGTTGTCATAATACTTGATGCTTGCCAGCTTCACGGTGAGCAGGTTCTTCTCTGCTGATGTGCCACCGATAACGAAAGCGATGTGGTAAGGAGGACAAGCGGCTGTGCCGAGGCTCTTCATCTTCTCTACGAGGAAGGGCAGCAGTGTGCCTTCGTTCTGGATGGTAGCCTTGGTCATGGGGTAGAAATAGGTCTTGTTTGCTGAACCGCCGCCCTTGGCAACCATCACAAAGCGATATTCGTCGCCCTCTGTTGCCTCGATGTCGATCTGTGCAGGCAGGTTACAGCGTGTGTTGACCTCGTCATACATGTTAAGAGGAGCATTCTGCGAGTAGCGCAGGTTGTCCTGTGTGTAGGTGTTGTAGACACCCAGCGAGAGAGCCTCCTCGTCTTCAAAGTCGGTCCACACGCGCTGTCCCTTCTCACCGTGGATGATGGCGGTACCGGTGTCCTGGCAGAAAGGCAGGATGCCCTTCACTGCTACCTCGGCGTTGCGAAGGAACTGCAGTGCCACATACTTATCGTTCTCCGATGCTTCCGGGTCGGTCAAGATCTTTGCCACCTGCTCATTGTGCTCACGGCGCAGCATAAACTCCACATCGTGGAATGCCTGCTGTGCGAGCAGTGTGAGAGCCTCTTTTGAAACCTTCAGGATAGTCTTACCCTCAAACTCGGCTGTGCTTACGCCTTCTTTGGTAAGCAAGCGATATTCGGTAGTGTCCTTGCCCAACTGGAACATAGGAGCATACTTGAACTCTGGTGTTTTAGCCATAATGTTATTTGATGTTATGTTTTTAAACAAATTTCGCTGTTTAGAAATGACCTATGCAAAGGTAATTATTTTTCTGCAATTATGCAGACTATAGCTTTCCCTTTTTTGTTTCGTTACTATTTTTTACATAAAAAAGCTAAAGTTGCATGTTTCTCTTACAACGGCATGTCTTTATAACGTTGCTTCAGACGTTCTGCTTCAGCATGGAGCTTAGCGAGGAACGCCTTATATTCGTCACCATCAGGGTTGAGCGGACGATGAGAGAAGCCTTTCTTTAGTGGTGCCCATTCACGGAGGAACGTCTTGGCCTCATCAGAGAAAAACGTCTCTACCATGCGCTGCCAGATATACTCCACCGCAACAGAGGAAGGATGAAGCATGTCGTCGGCATAGAAGCGGTAGTCGCGAAGCTCGTCGTTAACAATCTCGTAGGCAGGGAAGTAGGTTACAACCGCCCCACCCTGCTCATCATTTAAAGAAACATCTTTGCTGATGCTCAATTCTCTATTGAGAGTTGTTTCTTTTATAAGCAGATCAGCTGCGAGAAGCAGCGTGGCTTTGGAGAGTTGGCTTCCGTGGAAACCATACTTGGCATAACGAATTGGGCTAACCGTTATGATGACCTTCACATCGGGTCGTCGCTCACGCAGAATGTTGACAGCACGAAGAAGATAATCCTTACACTCCTCCACCGTGAGCTCACGCTCCTCAAAGAGTCGATGCGGTCGTTTCTGACAGTTGTCCACAATCTCGCCCGTCTCACGAAGGATGTACACATGGTTTGTTCCGAGCGTGAAGACAGCCACACGCGGTGCCACGTCGGTGCGTTCCACCGTGTGCAAGATGCTTGCCGGGTTATACATCACACCGAAAGGGTTGACCGTTGCGCGAAACATCTCGTCCTTGAAACGGCGCCCAATGTTGTCTGCAAAGCAAGAGCCCACGAACAGCATCTCCTCACAGGGGGCTATGCTGAACGCGGGTCTCGGTATGTCTACAATTGTTCTAAACTGCATTGTTCGATTTAGTCGATTGATGCCTTTTCGTTATCTGTTGTTACCGCCTTGCGCTTCTTGCGCTCCTCAAACCACACACCACCGATGATGGCGATGAAGAGGAGGGCGAAGGCAATGTAAGCCACGGTCTCGGTGTCGCGGATACTCTTTGGCTTGAAGGTAAGCACCACCTTATGCTTGCCCGCCTTCACGTTGATGGCACGAAGTACATAATCGACACGTCCCACCGTTACGGACTCTCCGTCGACAGTGGCGGTCCATCCAGGATAATATATCTCGGAGAACACCACAATGCCGCCCTTTGTTGAACTGATGTCGTAGGTCAGCTCGTTGGGCTCATACTTTGTGAGCTTAACGATAGCCATGTCGTCCTCAGGCACAGCCTCTCCCAACGCCTCCTTAAACTTGGCGTCAGCCACAGCTTGATGGCGAAGATTTATCTTACCCACACCGTCGAGCTCCTCGTTGGCGTTGTCAACATACTTGATGTCGCCAACAAACCAGGCATTGCCAAAAGCATAAGTGTTAAGCACAGGCACCGTCTGTCCACCCTGCAGCGGCAGAATGAGGTATTTGGTGTTAAGCATGTTGAGCACGGGGTAGATAGAGTCGCCTGCCACCTTTGTCATGTCGCCCTGAGCCTGAGCTATTGCCGAGTAGGCCTTCTGCATCTCTGGCGAGATGTAAGCGTCGATGAGCTCCTGATAGCGGCGAAGCTTTGCTGCATGATAGCCGCCGATGCTCTTGTGGTAATAAGAGGTCTCGTTCTCGTTGAACGTGTTTGACGCGAGGTTAAGCACGCGGTAGTCGAGCGAGCGGTCTTGCAGAATCTGCTTGTCTGTGGCTGTCATGGGCTGTGGAGTGTCGCGCACACTCTTCTCAACAAACATAGAGTCGTTGAGGTAGCGTTTGTTCACCTGCCACATGTCGACGACACAAAGGGCAATCATGAGAGACACAGCCATCTTGCTGTTGATCTTCTTCATGAGCATGAGCACCAGCACAACGGTGCCAAACGTCACGATGAAGGCAGAGCGCCAACAGTCGGCGGTGAACACAGCCACACGCATGTCGGTGAGGTTGCTAAGGATCGGTCCGAGATATTCGGCTGGCAACGATTTCAGCGCCACCATCTCCGAAGCCGACACAAAGTCGGAGAAGAACACTCTTGGCATAAGTGCAAAAAGCACACACATGCCGGCGGTCATGGCGAACGCCACAACAAGATAATCGCGCTTCTTACGCACGAAGATAGAGAGAGGCGAGAAGAATATGAAACCAAGCACCTTCTGCTTCATGGTCTCCGTCTCCTTAAGAACCTCCGGATTATCGATGAGCTTCTTCAACGCCATCATGGCAAGAAGAGGTATGGTAAACTCGGCGATGACGAGTATTGATGCCACTGTTCGGAACTTGGCATACATCGGCACATAGTCGAGGAACAGGTCTGTAAACCACATAAAGTTGTGGCCCCACGACAGGAGGACAGACAGCACCGTTGCAGCATACAACGCCCATTTCATGGGACCCTTCAGAAGGAACAGTCCGAGGAAGAACAGCATGAGCACGAAGGCACCCACATAAACGGGTCCGCTGGTGCCTGGCTGATTGCCCCAATATTGTCCCAGCTGCTGGTAGAGCTGCATAAACTCAGGGTTGGCCTTCGACATGGCCTTCTCACTTTGCACAAGGGGGAACGAAGCGCCACCCTTGGCGTTAGGGATAAGGAGCGTCCATGTCTCGTCGATGCCGTAGCTCCACTGCGTTATATAGTCGCGGTCGAGACCGCTCGATGTCTGGTTTGCAGAGTTTTTCTTCACCAGTTCGCTCTTGCCACGCATCGACTCCTGGCCATACTGCCATGTGTGGTAGAGGTTACTCAGGTTTATGCAGATGCCTATCGCGGCACCTGCCATGCACACGCCAAGAGACTTGCCGAAGCGTGCCATCTGTCGGTTGCGCACGGCCTCAACGAGGTAGGCGATGACCATGAAGAGGATGATGAAGAGATAATAATAGGTCATCTGCACATGGTTGGCTTTCACCTCAAAGGCAGAGAAGAGAGCCGTGAGGATGAAGCCCCACAGGTATCGGCCCTTGAAAGACAGCACCACGCCAGCAATCATGGGCGGCAGATAAGCCAACGCCATGACCTTCCATATATGTCCTGCGGCAATGATGATAAAGAAATAGCTGCTGAAAGCCCATATCAGCGAACCGAGGACCGCCAACTCATGACGGAAGTCGAAGGCACGCAAAAGGATGTAGAATCCCAACAAATAGACAAACACATACCACACGTTGTCGGGAAGCCACAGATGGTAGGCGTTCATCACGCTTGAGAGCATGTCGGTACTCTTATACGACGGTGCCAGCTGGTAGGTGGGCATGCCGCTGAACGCCGAGTTGGTCCAGCGTGTGCGCTCGCCTGTCTTCTCTAAATATTGCTCTTGCTCCACACCTGCTCCACGTCCTGCCGACGTGTCATGACGGTAGAGTATGCGACCGTCGATGTCGGCCGGCATAAAATAGACAAAGGAGATGACGGCAAACAAAACCACTGCCACGAGGTCGGGCAGATACTTCTTCAATGATTTCATTCTTTCTCTATAAAAATCTAATAAACGTTTATTGTCTGCAAAGTTACAACGAATTATTGAGAATTATGGATGAAACAACAATAAAAATGGATGACACGTCGATAAAAGCCTCAACCCACGTTATCATTGGTCTGGGTTCTCCACAAAGCCCTTATACTCGTCAACGAGTCCACTCATGACCACATCATAGCTCTCTTTCTCAATGGCCTTGATGTTGTCTGCACCCTGTCCCTTAGGTGCGATGGGCTTGTGGATGGTCAGACGCAGCGGATGCCACAGTACCCATTTCATGTCGCGCATGCGGGGCATGACGTTAAACGAGCCGTTGATGGTTATGGGCACAACGTCGAGTTGCAGCTCATCGGCAAGCATGAAAGCGCCGCGCTTGAACACCCCCATGTGGCCTGTGAACGAGCGTGCTCCCTCGGGGAACACCACCACCGACATGCCGCCACGCAGGGTGTCGCGAGCCTTGTCGTAGGTCTCACGAATGCGTGCCGGTCCGCGCTTGTCTACAAAAATCTGGTGTGAAGCCTCGCATGCCTTTCCCACTAACGGAATGTTACGCAGCTGTCGTTTCATCATCCATTTGAAGTTGCGGTTCAAGTAGCCGTAAATCAAGAATATATCGAATGCGCCCTGATGGTTTGCCACAAACACATAAGAACGTCCGGGCTCCAGGTTCTCACGTCCTTTAACCTTTACGGGAAGAAGGAACATGCGGATGATCAGTCGTGCCCACAGTTTGCCGGGATAGTAGCCCCAGAAATGTCCGTTGCCAATGGTGCAGCCTATGGTTACCGTAATAGCCGTTATAAGTGTGCCGAGCGCTATAACCGGCAACACGATGAACAGCTGATAAATGCGATACAGAATTTTCATTGTGTGTTATTAATCTTAAATTATTGATTTTAAATTTCTACTTTCTTTTAACCTTCAAGCTTATCACCACGATCTCGGGATAGACACCAAGACGGAATGGGGCGAAGCCACCGAGACCTGATGACACGAAGAGGGAGCGCTCACCACGACGGTAGAGTCCGCAGTCTTCGCGGTTGTTAAACTGCGTAGGGCGGAACCCCATGAGCTCCACTTGTCCGCCGTGCGTGTGTCCGCTAAGCGTGAGCTGCACCTTTGAGCGAGGAAGGATCTGCTCCTCCCATGCCCATGGGTCGTGCTGCATAAGCACCACAAAGGAGGATGCGGAAACCCCACGGAGCGTCTTCTTAAGGTCACCCTTCATAGGGAACGGCGGTCGCCCGACGTTCTCCTCACCAGCCACAACGATAGAGTCGTTGCCTCGACATAGAACGCGGTGGTCGTTGAGCAGCAATTGCCATCCGAACGAGCGTTCAAGAGAAACGAGCTGCTGTTCATTGGCGGCCTTAAGACTGTCTGTGCCAGACACATACATGCTATAATCGTGATTGCCGCGCACAGCGAACACCCCATCTTTGGCCTTGATTTTTGACAGCAACGAGGCAAAAGGCAGCAGCTCGTTGGGCTGCATGTTCTGTATGTCGCCAGTCATCATCACGGCATCGGCGTGAGCTGCGTTTATGCTGTCTACGGCACGCTCCAGCAAAACATGAGGAATGGAGCCTACATGAAGGTCGGAAATGTGCACAATGCGGTAGCCATCAAAAGCCTCAGGCAGGTCGCTAAACTCAATCTCCACATGTTTGACCTCCAGTCGGCGCACACCAAAGAACGAGCCATAGAGCACCGCCACGACAATGACGACAGACAGGGAGATGCCCATCAGCGTGCCATAGTTGCGATGCAGACCGAAGCCACGCTTAACACCGAGACCTATCAGGGAGCAGAGCATGAACACAAACTTAGGCGCTGCGAACAGACCGAACAGCAAGAGGAAGAGATTCAGCCACAGTTGGTCTGAAGGGGCAAAGTCGGGTATGCAACACAGGGCAATGGTGTAGACAGACAGCACCACTGCAGGAATCCACCACAACAGCTTCTTCACTCTTGACATGGGACCACGACGATGCAGATGCACCTTATAGATATAGGCCTCAGGCAAAAGGATGACGAGGAATATTAATATTGAAATTCGGGCAATCATATTTTTCTTATGACGAGTTATGAGGATTTTACAAACAAGCAGCCACCTTCTTACATCAAGCAACCACCATCTTACATCAAGCAACCACCCAGAAAGCGGCGCATCAGTTCGACAGGGATGCCACGTCGGTGAGCATAATCGCGAAGCTGGGCCTCATCTATTTTTCCCAGATTGAAATAATGGGCAGCAGGATGAGCGAACATCAGTCCAGAGACCGAAGCATGCGGCATCATCATGCCCGAGGCCGTGAGCCTTATGCCAATGGTCTTCATGTCGAGCAAGCGGTCGAGTAGGAAGTTCATGCTTGTGTCGGGCATTGACGGGTAGCCCACAGCGGGACGTATGCCTTGAAAATCTTCGCGTAGCATCTGTTCGACGGTTAGATGTTCATCGGGAGCATAGCCCCACCATTGTGTGCGCACCTGTTGGTGCAAACGTTCCACTGTGGCCTCAGCCAGACGGTCAGCAAGAGTCTGCGCGAGCATGCGCTTGTAATCGTCATTCTTATAGTCGGTCTCCATCGACTTGTCCACGGTGGCTGCAAAGGCGCCTATGGTGTCGGTCACGCCGTGAGAAAGCGGACGTATGAAGTCGGCAAGACACAGCGTGGGGTTTCCATTCTCTGTTGGCGTCTGCTGGCGCAACATCGGGAACCGCAAGCCGTCTATAATGATGTCGTCGCCATCGGCGTTGGCATCAAACAGTCCGAACACGGCATGTGTGGCATAGCGCGGTTCCATAGAGGCGAGCATCTGCATGGCCTCTTCGCGCAAGGCGTTCTTCTCAGCATCAGGCTTTCCTGACAAGCCCCAGGCATGAAAGAAGTAGAGCCAGTTGATGTAGGGCACCACGTCGGCAATGCTATATTCTAAAGTTTTAATGACACGAGCCATACTTTTAATTTTTTCAATGTTTCAGCATTGAATTATCCTATCTAAACATCAGAGCCTCACCACGCGAGTCTTCGTCGAAGACGCCATTATTATATATAAGGTGTCCGTTGCTCACGGTCTGACACACACGCCAAGCGAACGAATGGCCTGCGAGCGGTGTCCATCCACACTTGCTCTGCACACACTCGTCGGTGACGGTCCACGGTTCGCCACGGCGCACCACCACGAGGTCGGCCTTACAGCCTGGGCGCACAAAGCCACGGTCGCGTATGCTGAACAGTTGTGCCGGATGATGACACATAAGCTCGACAAGGCGCTCTATGGTGAGCACACCATCGTCGACAAGTTCAAGCATGGACACAAGCGAGAACTGCAACATGGGCATTCCTGAAGCGGCACGGGCGCAGCCACCCTGCTTGTCGGCAAGCTGATGAGGTGCATGGTCGGTGCCTATGGTGAAGATGCGTCCGTCGGTTAGAGCACGGCGCAAGGCGGCACGGTCGGCAGCGGTCTTCACAGCAGGGTTACATTTTATGCGTGTTCCAAGCGTCTGGTAGTCGGCATCGGTAAACATGAGATGCGCTATCACCGCCTCTGCCGTGATATTGCTGTCGGCACCAAAGAGATTGAGCTCGCGCTCGGTGGTGAGATGCGCCACATGCAGGCGTGTGCCATATTGACGGGCGAGGCTCACGGCAAGCTCTGTCGACGCGTAGCATGCCTCCACACTACGGATCCACGGGTGGTGACACACGTCGGGATCGTCACCCCACATGCGTTTCGCCTCTTCCATGTTGCGGTTTATGACGGCAGAGTCTTCACAATGGGTCATGACGGGCAGCTCCACCTCGCTGAAGATTCGTCTTAGAGCCGTCTCCTGATCAACGAGCATGTTGCCAGTGCTCGCTCCCATGAACAGCTTCACGCCAGGCACCTCATGCGGGTTAACATGCTTCAACGTGTCGATGTTGTCGTTGGTGGCGCCTATAAAGAAGGCATAGTTGACATGGCTCTTCCCGGCAGCCAACTGTCGCTTTGCCTCAAGGGCTTCGAGCGTGGTGGTCTGTGGCTTGGTGTTGGGCATGTCGAAGAACGATGTCACGCCACCATAGGCGGCAGCACGGCTCTCACTCTCCATGTCGGCCTTGTCGGTGAGTCCCGGCTCACGAAAATGGACATGACTGTCGATGACACCCGGAAGCACATAACAGCCGTCGGCATCGATCTCGCTGTCACAGCTGGAGCCGTCAAGACAAGCACATGCCTCTGTGTTTTCACCTTCTCTGATGACGTTCTTTATAAAGCCGTCTTCCACAACGACGGACGCGCGACAAGCTTGTCCTTCGTTGACAACTATTCCGTTTTTTATTATCAGTCGCATCTTATTGATTGATTAATGGTCTTTTCTGCACGACAAAGGTATGAAAAAATAATCATAAGTAGGTGTTCTTAATAAGTTTTGTTGCAGACAAACGTAAAAAGGCCATGCGTGACAGAAAGGAAAAGGTGGTTTCGCTCTCTGTTGCGCATGACCTCAAATCTTATATTTGCAAAAGTTTACTTGCGGATGCAACGAACGTAATGACCGAAGGTGTAATCGTGAGTGCCTGTTGTGTTGATTGACTTTGAAATAACCGTTGTTCCCAAAACATCTGATTTGAACAACGCATCGTGACTCTTGTCGGTGTTCCAGAAATAAACAAGAGAGCCATCGTCTTTGTCGCTTGTTGGCTTGCTGAAATAGCCGCCAGGCATGATGTCAAGACCTGTGATGTTGGTGCCTACCACATTGGTCCAATATTTCTCAGCCTTCACCTTTACCGACTGGTTTGAAGCGAGATACGATTTCAGAGAGTTCCAATCGGCAACAGTTGTCACAGCCCATCCCTCAGGAGCAAGGCCCTTGTCGCTGAGCACGGCATAACCGTTGTAGAGAGCGCCCCACTCGAGCCAGTTGAAAGTCATATCGTCGTTGTAGACATGATAAGCGCCTGTGGTGTTAGCGCTCCAAGCGGTTGTTTCCTTTGACGAATATTGTGTTATTGAAGAGCCGTCACGGAACAGCTTGGCGTGAAGGTTCTCCTCGAACCAATATTGTGTGCCCACCTTCACAACATGATAGGTGAAGGGTGAGAGGTCGAGAGCGCCACGCTTGTCAACAACCACATAAGCGTCTTGTGTTGTGGCAAGAGCGTCGGCGGCATCAGCAGCATCAACAAACTGGCCGGCGTTGTTGAGATATATGGTTGTGAGAGCGCCATCGCCTTCGGCAGGAGTGTAAGAAGCCACAACGTTCTTCTTCACGTCCCACGAGATCTTGGCTCCGTTGGCAGCAAGACCATTTGTGAGGTCTGCCTTGCCGTCAGCACCCATGGGATAAACCACAACGAGCTTGCCGTCATAAACCTTGTTATTCTTGTCGCCAGCAACATAATAGCGCACATACTCGTTTGCCATCTCAGCAACCTGCACATCGCCACACATTATTTTCTGCACCAAGCCAGTGCTGAAATCGTTGTTAAGCTCAATCTTGTAAACCTTGTCGGCAACGGGAGGTTCTGGCTTCTCTGGCTGATCGCCCTGCTCAAAGGTTATGTCCTCAATGTCGTTGATGACAAACGTGGTGGTTGCGCCATCTTTCATCTTTACAACCATCTTCTCGGGTTCGGTGTTCTGTGCAAACAGGGTGAGGGCAGAAACGGCCAACACCATTATTGTAGTAAACAGTTTTTTCATAAACTAATTTCTTTTGTTGTAGGCTCAGAAGAGAGCCTTCTTGTTATAAATGTGTTCTTTGAAATTAACGTTTTCCTTGCAATTAACGTTTTCCTTGTTTTATTTGTACAGTTTGAATATCTTTTTGCCGAGTTTTAAAATGTAGATGCCCTTAGGCAGTGAAGCGACGTTCAGCGTATCGCTGGTGAGAGCCTTCACCGACATGTAGCGCGAGCCGTTCATGCCATAGAGGGTAGCAGCGAGAGGCTTGCTGTGGTCATAGCCCACAAGCTTTATCTCATCGCCCACGACGAAGGCCTTAATGTCGGCATCGGCAACAGTGGTCTGTGAGACGCCTGTTGGCGTGTTGGGGAAACACAATTTTTTAATCATGGAGAGAGGCACCTTTGTCTCCTCTCCCGATCGGTTCAGCACGAGGTTGCCGTCGCTGAAGTAGATCTTGTCAAGTAGTTGCACACTGAAGGTCTGCCCCTCACTCATGCCATTAAGAAAGACCGTCACATCACGGGCGGAAGCTTTCACAGTAAACATGAGGGCTAACAATGCAACCGTTAGATGTCTGTTAATTTTCATAGCTCTAATTAAACATTTTCAAATAACTATAATAAATATTCTTCTTGCTTCTTATCTTCTTTTTCTATTGTTTTCTTTTTACCTTTTAAAATCGCCAATATGTTTTTACCTTTAAAAAAGTCAAAAGAATTCTTCGCTTTTCGTTTTTTCCTTAAACAGGCATCAGCCTTTATTACCTTTTTACCCTTTTGCCTTTTTACCTTTAAAAACGAGTTCACGCACAAAGCAAGACATTTCGCGTTTTGTTGTTTGTCTTGCTTTGTGCGTGAACATGTTTTTTTATTGTTGTCCATCGGCAGGCTGAGCCAACTCGTTAGGTGTGGGCGCGGGAGCAGCAGCATCGGGCATGGTGCCAGGTGCAGGCGGCATTGCTGCACCATCGGGTGCAGGGCCAGGTGCCGATGCGGGAGCAGGTGGCATGGAGGCATCGTGCAGACCGTTCATTATGGCCTGGTTCTCCTGTGCCTTCTTATAATAGTCCTTCACATAAGGATCGTTCTTAAACTTATCCGTGGCTTTGCTCATGATATCCTCGATCCACGGTGTGAGCACGGGGTAACGGTTGCTGATGGTCACCATGAAGAACACGCCAGGGCCAAGCACGTTGTCAAAATTTTCGGTCACGAAAGATGTGATGAGCTTGTCCTCCTCTGCCGACAGACGGTCCGACTCGGCACTGAGCTTTGCGTTCACCACATCCATGTTGCTACCGTCCATGATGGCGCGGTCATGGGTGTGGACAAGTTCTGCCTCCTGGTTCTTGATCTGGCTGTACTTGTTGAAGAACTTGAACAGCTCGTCGTTGAGCGGCGTGCCGCTCACGGTCTGCTGGGTGTTGTCTATCTTTACGGTTATGTCGCCTGTCTCAAGCACGAGCGGCATCACGCTCTCGTCATCCATGAAGATGTTTGCCATGCGAATGGTGTCAAACGCTCCGTTAAACTGAAACTGTCCATGCACAACATCGCACGAGTCGAGACTCTTGAAATCGTTGTCCTTGAGAATCTTCAGATACAGCATGCGGCCATCAAGCGTCGAGACGTTTGATGTTCCTGATATGTTGTAAGAATTTGCACAAGAGGTCAACGCCAAGACAGCGAGCAGTGCGTAGATAATTTTATTCATAGCCATGTTTATTTTTTCAACTTCGTCAAAGGTAATATCTATTCTTGAAGAACGGAATTTTTTTTATCCTATTTAAAATAATAAGACGATGTTTTAGTATTTTTTTTGATTGTTCCAACTGTTTGGTGCCTGTACACACCGCTTACGCGACATGTTTCTAAGCCTGTGGACCATTGTTATTCTCCTTCGACAGCTCCGACGACAGGCGGTGCATGGTGTAAATCTCAAGCAGAGCAGCAATGAGCAAGAGCAACACCCACTTGTTGTAGACCACCTCAAGGTAGGTGGCATAGTTGCCAAAGAACGACTGGGTGACACCGAAGGCATTGTCGATCATGATCATGCCTGAGAAGATGAAGAGCAGGTCGGCAAGCGACATGATGCGCTTCAAACGCTTTATAACCATGTTGCGACCCTCATAGCTCTGCATGAGCTGTATGCCGCCAAAGAGGCATGCGCCGATAAGGTATATGAAGCCCACCACCTCTTGGTGCCACATGAAGGCGTAGCTTCCAGCACCTATAACCATGAGCACTCCGCCGAAGAGAAAGAGCCCACTCTGTATGTTAGTTAACTGTTTCATCGTTTGTTGTCTTTGGTTTTTCATCGTCACTAAGCACGAAGATGTCCTCGTCATCGGCTTTCATGAAATAGCGCTCACGGGCAATCTTTGCCACCGACCTTGGGTTGCGGCGCAGGTCGCGCAGCTGCTTGGTGTCGGCTTCGTTGATGGCCTTATACTTGGCTATCTCTTGCTCCATGTCGGCTATCTGCATGTCAAGCTGCATGCGGCGCATGAAACTGTTCTCGTCGACAAAACCAACGAGAACCACGCCCACCACTAATACTATAAGGTATTTGTAGTGGCCGAGAAAACTGAACAAAACATTTATTCGGCTCATCTTTTTTTCGTGTTTATGCGATTGTTTTTACTTTCTTTCTTAGCTTTTAGATACAAAATTAGGAAAAAAGATTGTATGAACAGCAACAATGGGGTCATTATTAAAGATATTTAGTGTTTCAAAGCTTCTTTGTCTTTTCTTATGCCCACAAAAAAGACACTTATAATTTGCCCGTCTCGTTTTTTTTCTTTAATTTTGCATTCGCTGATTTTGAGGGTCCCGTAGCTTAGCTGAATAGAGCGTCAGATTCCGGTTCTGAAGGTCTTGGGTTTGAATCCCAACGGGATCACAATCTTCATATGGTGTAGTTCTGAAAGAGCTACACCTTTTTTATTTTTAAAGCAGAATATTCTGGTTGAGAAAAAGTTCTGAAGGTCTTGGGGGTGAATCCCAACGGGATCACAATCTTCACATGGTGTAGTTCTGAAAGAGCTACACCTTTTTATTTTTAAAGCAGAATATTTGGATTCGCAAAACAAAAAACTGTTAACCTCTTAGCGGAAGCTCTGATTTTTAGTTTCTCACGGCTTTATCTCATGTTTTTTAGCTACTTTTGTAGCAGTTTTACAAGAACACACCTGTTTGTTAGATGGAAATAAAAGAAATTAGAGACATTTATGGAGGCATGCCACAATGTGGAGCCCTTGTAAAGATGCTGGAAGACAAGACCGTAAAGACCGTTTTCCTGAAGGGACTGTTGGCCTCATCTGGCCCTATGTTTTTCTCCGCTTTGGCAGACCGACATGCCGACACCATAATGTTCGTGTTGCAAGATGCCGACGAGGCAGGCTATTTCTACCACGACCTCACACAACTCATGGGCACGCAACAGGTGCTGTTCTACCCTTCTTCATATCGACGTGCCGTGAAATATGGACAGCGAGATGCTGGAAGCGAAATTCTGCGCACAGAGGTGCTGAGCCGACTGGCACAAAGAGGGGGCAACAACGGATATGACGAAAAGGGAAACAGAAAGGCTGGGAACGCTGAAGCTATAAGCAAGGCTGAGAACGCGAAGTCAGGAAGCAGCAAGGCAAGCAAGGCCCTTTACATAGTGACATGCCCCGAGGCACTGAGCGAACTGGTGGTGTCGAAGCAACGACTCGATGAGCGCACGCTGTCGCTTGCCGTGAGCCAGACCGTTGACATTGTGGAGACGGAAAAGACGCTGCGCGAGTTTGGCTTCGAACAAGTGGATTATGTGTATGAGCCGGGACAGTTTGCCGTTCGCGGAAGCATCCTCGATGTCTATTCGTTCAGCTCGGAGCTGCCGTTCCGTATCGACTTCTTCGGCGACGAGATCGACACCATACGCACGTTCAACGTTGAGGATCAGCTGTCGAAGGACAAGAAAGACGCGGTGGAGATTGTGCCAGAGCTTGCCAAGATGACGGAAGAGAAAATGCCCCTGACCAGTTTCCTCCCTGCCGACACCGTTGTGGCCGTGAAAGATTTGGCTTATGTGGCCGACACCATAGCACGCATCTACGACGAAGGATTTGCGCAACAGGCTGTGGCAGAGCGCTTGGAGGGCGCCACAGAAGAGGAGCAGAAAGAGATCATGAGGTCGCTGAGCCGCGACACACAACTGGTGAGCGGCACACGCTTCAAGGAAGGCATTGCTGCCTTCAGACGAATAGACATGGGTCACAAGCCGCTCGGCACGCCACAGGCAACAATAACGTTTGAGATCACGCCGCAACCGCTGTTTCACAAAAACTTTGAGTTGCTCACACGGTCGCTCGCCGACTATGTGCTCATGGGCTACAAGATTTACATCCTTGCCGACAGCGAGAAGCAGACACGTCGTCTGCGCGACATTTTCGACTCGGACGAGGTAAAGACAAAAGGCGAGGACCTGCCCTTCACACCCGTGGACCACACGCTGCACGAGGGCTTTGCCGACAACACCATAAGGGCTTGCTTCTTCACCGACCATCAGATCTTTGACCGTTTCCACAAGTACAGTCTGAAGAGCGACACGGCAAGGGCGGGCAAGATGGCGCTCACCATGAAAGAGCTGCAAGAGATGGATCCAGGCGATTTTATCGTGCATGTCGACTTTGGCATCGGTAAGTTTGGTGGACTGGTGCGTGTGCCTGTGGGCAACTCCTACCAGGAGGTCATACGCATAATTTACCAACGCGGCGACATCGTGGATGTGAGCATACACTCGCTCTATAAGATAAGCAAGTATCGCAGCAGCGCCACGGGCGAGGCACCGCGTCTGAGCACCCTCGGCACGGGAGCATGGGAGCGCCTTAAGGAAAAGGCCAAGAAGAAGATCAAGGACATTGCCCGCGACCTGATAAAGCTCTACGCCAAACGCCGGCACGAGAAAGGCTTCGCTTTCAGCGGCGACTCGTTCATGCAGCATGAGCTCGAGGCCAGCTTCCTTTATGAAGACACGCCCGACCAGCTGAAAGCGACACAGGACGTGAAGGCCGACATGGAGCAAGCCAAACCCATGGACCGTCTGGTGTGTGGCGATGTAGGCTTCGGCAAGACGGAGGTGGCGATAAGAGCTGCCTTCAAGGCGGCATGCGACTCGAAGCAGGTGGCGGTGCTCGTGCCCACAACGGTGCTGGCATACCAACACTTCAAGTCGTTCCAGTCGCGACTGAAAGATTTCCCCGTGAGAGTCGACTACCTCTCACGCGCCCGCACGACAAAGCAGACAAAGCAGGTGCTCGAAGACCTGAAAGACGGCAAGGTCGACATCTTGGTAGGCACGCATAAGCTCATCGGCAAGAGCGTGGTGTGGAAAGACCTCGGGCTGCTCATCATTGACGAGGAGCAGAAGTTTGGCGTGGCAACGAAAGAGAAGTTGCGCAAGCTAAAGACCAATGTCGACACGCTCACCATGTCGGCAACGCCCATACCCCGCACGTTGCAATTCTCGCTCATGGGAGCACGCGACATGAGCATCATGCGCACTCCCCCACCCAACCGTTACCCCATCCAGACCATGCTCACGACGTTCAGCGGAGAAACCATTGCCGACGCCATAAACTTTGAGATGAGCCGTAACGGACAGACCTATATCGTGTGCAGCCGGATAAACAACCTGCAAGAGATCGAGAACCTCATTCACCGCTATGTGCCCGACGCTCGTGTGGCCATTGGGCACGGACAGATGAACCCGGAGGAGCTGGAGAAGATATTGGTGGGCTTCATGAATTACGACTATGACGTGTTGCTCTCCACCACCATCGTGGAGAACGGCATAGACATCTCCAACGCCAACACCATCATCATAAACGATGCCCACAAGTTTGGCTTGTCAGACCTGCACCAGATGCGCGGACGTGTGGGACGCTCCAACCGCAAGGCGTTCTGCTACCTGCTTGCACCTCCCAAGGCGGTGCTGTCGGCAGACGCACGACGACGCCTGGAGGCTCTGGAGACATTCTCTGACCTTGGCAGCGGCTTCAACCTCGCCATGCAGGACCTCGACATACGCGGTGCTGGCAACCTGTTGGGCGCGGAGCAGAGCGGCTTCATGGAAGACTTGGGCTATGAGACCTATCAAAAAATTCTGAATCAGGCTGTTACCGAACTGAAGAACGATGAGTTTGCTGACCTCTACCACGAGGAGATGGCAGAAGGTCGACAGTTTACGGGCGACGAGTTTGTGGAAGACTGTGCCGTGGAGAGCGACCTGGAGATGTATTTCCCCGACAACTATGTGCCGGGCAGCAGCGAGCGCATGCTCCTCTACCGCGAGCTCGACAACATTGGCGACGACCGCGAGCTCGACGCTTACCGTCAACGACTCATCGACCGCTTCGGACCGATACCTCACGAGGGAGAGGAACTTCTGCAAGTGGTTCCGCTGCGACGTCTGGGCAAACGCCTGGGCTGCGAAAAGCTTATCCTTAAGCAAGGACGCATGCAGATGCAGTTTGTGAGCAACCCCGACAGTCCCTACTATCGCAGCGCCACCTTCGACAAGGTGCTGCAATATATTGGCAACCATCTGCGCAGCTGCAATCTGAAAGAAATTAATGGCAAACGTTCCATGGTGGTGAACGATATTGCCACCGTGGGCGAGGCTGTAAAGGTGCTGAGAAGCATTGATGACAAATAAGAAAAACAAGCTCTAAAAAAAGCCTTCACTAACATGTTAAGCATGTCGGTGAAGGCTTTCTTATTTTATTTTTGTCTAACTCACACCTTAGGCACATCCTCAAGGTTCTTCTCGATCTCGGCATCACTCACAGCATAGTTTTGCAGATCGCCGTTGAGGTAGCTGTCGTAAGCCGTCATGTCTATAAGGCCGTGACCGGAGAGACAGAACAAGATGGTCTTCTTCTCGCCGCTGACCTTACACTTCTTTGCCTCGCGTATGGTGGCAGCGATGGCGTGACAGCTCTCGGGAGCAGGGATGATGCCCTCGGTACGGGCAAACAGCAGTCCGGCTTCGAAGCTCTCGAGCTGCGGAATGTCGACGCCGTGCATCATCTTGTCTTTGATGAGCTGCGACACGATGGTGCCAGCGCCATGGTAGCGTAGACCGCCAGCATGGATGTTGGCAGGCTTGAAGTCGTGGCCGAGGGTGTACATGGGAAGGAGGGGCGTGTAGCCGGCCTCATCGCCGAAATCGTACTCAAACTTGCCGCGTGTGAGCTTAGGACAGCTCTCTGGCTCAGCAGCAATAAACTCGGTCTTCTTGCCGTCAAGGATGTTATGACGCATGAAGGGGAAGGCAAGACCGCCGAAGTTGCTACCGCCACCGAAGCAGGCAATCACCTGGTCAGGATATTCCTCTGCCATGGCCATCTGCTTCTCTGCCTCAAGACCTATAACCGTCTGGTGGAGAGACACATGGTTGAGCACCGAACCAAGCGTGTACTTACAATGGGGCGTGGTGGTGGCCAGCTCCACAGCCTCAGAGATGGCTGTACCCAGCGAGCCCTGATGGTTGGGATCACGGGTTATGATGTCCTTGCCTGCACGGGTCGACATAGACGGTGAGCCTGTAACCTCGGCACCAAACGTGCGCATGATGCTACTGCGGTAAGGCTTCTGACGCATGGAAATCTTCACCTGATAGACAGCTGCCGACAGACCATACACGCTGGCGGCATAGCTCAAGGCAGCACCCCACTGGCCTGCTCCCGTCTCGGTGGTGACGTTGGTGGTGCCCTCCAGCTTGCAATAGTAACACTGTGGCAGGGCCGAGTTGATCTTATGTGATCCAAGCGGGTTCACGCTCTCGTTCTTAAAATAGATATGGGCAGGCGTGTCGAGAGCCTTCTCAAGAGCATAGGCACGCACGAGCGGCGTTGAGCGATAATAACGGTACTTGTCCTGCACCTCTTCGGGGATGTCGATCCACGCATGTTCCTGGTCGAGCTCCTGACGCGAGCACTCCTCGTTAAAGATGTGGGCGAGGTCTTCAGCGCTCAGCGGTTTGCGCGTGGCAGGGTTGAGAGGAGGCAGCGGCTTGTTGGGCATGTCGGCCTGTATGTTATACCACTGCGTAGGTATCTGGTCTTCTTCAAGCAAAAATTTCTTACGTTTACTCATAGCTATCGGTTTTAAATGATTCTTTTTTTAATGTTACCGTCTTGCCCGGTTGGTCGTATGCAAAACTTTCAAATACAAAGTTAAGATAAAATTCCGTTATAACAAAACATTTTATTACTTTTGCGGTTCAATTAACGAACAAAACGCAACAAAGAAAGAAAAACGAAATGATTATTGTCATAACCATACTTGCTTATTTCGCCTTCCTCATGGCGTTCAGCCGACTGACAGCGCGGCGCTCAGACAACGACACATTCTTCCGCGGCAACCGCCGCTCACCGTGGTACATGGTGGCGTTCGGCATGGTGGGAGCATCGATCTCGGGCATTACCTTCGTATCGGTGCCCGGCATGGTGCTCAAGACCGACATGACCTATCTGCAAACATGCCTCGGCTTCATATTGGGCTATTTTGCCGTGGCCTTCATCCTCCTGCCCGTCTATTATCGTCTGAACCTCACAACCATCTACACCTACCTCGGCAAGAGATTGGGAAAATGGTCCTACAAGACGGGCGCGTCGTTCTTCTTGCTCTCCAAGCTCACAGGTTCGGTTGTGAGGTTTTATGTGGTGTGCATAATCTTACAACGGTTTGTGCTCGACAGCATAGGCGTGCCGTTCTGGCTCACGGTCCTGGCCATGGTGTCGCTGATTTGGCTTTACACCCGTCGCGGCGGAATAAAGACACTGGTGTGGACGGACACCTTCCAGACCACCTGCATGTTCACGGCTCTCATCCTTATTATATATAATGTGGTGACGGCTCTGGGCATGACTCCCGGCGAGGCCATACGGACGGTGTGGGAAGACAGCCACAGCAAGATGTTTGTCTTCGACGATTGGGTGAGCCGCCAAAACTTCTGGAAGCAGTTTCTCAGCGGTGTGTTCATAGTTATCGTAATGACAGGTCTCGACCAGGACATGATGCAGAAGAACCTCACATGCAAGTCGTTGCGCGAGGCACAGAAGGACATGTGTACCTACGGGTTCGCTTTCGTGCCCGCCAACCTGCTGTTCATGTTCCTCGGCGTGCTCCTCATCTATCTGGCACAGCGTCAGGGCATGGCCATTCCTGCATCGGGCGATGAGCTGCTGCCCATGTTTGCTGCCACAGGCCAACTGGGCACGACGGTCGTGGTGCTCTTCACCATTGGCGTGGTGGCGGCCTCGTTCTCCAGTGCCGACTCTGCCATGACGGCCCTCACAACCAGCTTCTGTGTCGACATCTGCGGCCGTCACGGCGACGAGCGTCTGCGCAGGCGCGTTCACCTCGGCATGGCAGCCATGTTTGTGGTGCTCATTCTGCTCTTCCGACTTATCAACAGCACGAGCGTCATCGATGCCATCTATGTGCTGTGCTCTTACACCTACGGTCCGTTGCTCGGTCTCTTTGCCTTCGGTCTGCTGACACACCGTGGCGTGGCAGACCGCGCCGTGCCCTTCATTGCCGTGGCATCGCCATTGCTCTGCTTCGCTCTCGACACCACCGTTCAAGCAGCCACAGGCTATAAGTTTGGCTACGAGCTACTCATGCTTAACGGTCTGATAACTTTTATTGGACTGTGGCTAAGCGGTATGCATAAAAAGAAAAACAAGGAATAGAAATAAGGAATTAAGGAATAAAGAATAGAAACAAGGTATTAAGAATTAAGAAATAAAGAATAGAAACAAGGTATTAAGAATTAAGGAATTCCTCAAATCCGCAACTAAGCCCTTCTACGTCCTTCTTGCATGTACACGTCCTCTCATTACTGAATTAGCAGATAAGAAGACTATGTGGAGTTAAATTGCTCCATGACCCGAAAATATTCCTCCCCAAAGAGTGAGTTTCTCAGATTTTATTTATATTTTTGCCATGTCAGTCTTTACATTCTCTTGTTTATTGTTTCAACACTAAGATAAGTGAATTCTTCGACAAGACAGAATCACGGGCCGCCAGGCTTTTCCGCTTGGCTTGTCCAAGACCTTTTTATTGCTTAGGTACTTAAAAAGTTTAATTTATAATAGTGTTGCAGAATTAAAGATAAATTTGCAAATGCGACCTATATCCAGCAAAGACCAACGGTAACCAAACACCATAAATAACAAATTAACATAACACAATCAAATTAATCACAATATGAAAAAACTGTTTTTTGCATTCGCAGTAGCTATGCTTCTGCTGCCCGCCACGCTGTGGGCCAACACCGCCAAGAAGAAAATAAAGTCGGTGGAGATAACGATGGACGCCCCTACTCCCGGAATGGACTTAGAGGACGCCGAAAAACTCGCACTGAAAGCGGTGAACACCGCCTACGGCGACCTGTTCAAGAGCGGCGTCATCACACTGCGCGATATCTCATGGGACGGCGAGTTCGGCGAGAACAAGAAGGGATACCCCACACTGAAGGCCGGATACCCCTACATAGCCACGATTCAGATAATGATAGACACGAACGGAGATTACCAGACCGACTATGTAATGAAAGACGGCGACTATGTACTGTCACCCGAAAACTTCAAGGCCACGGTGAACGGAATGCCGGCACGCCTGCTCACAAGCGCACCTTACTTCCCCATTATGCAGGTGACATTCACCATACCTGGCGGCAATGGAGGACCGCTGAAGAAAGACCACCATTTCCTCGACTACGACGTGCTGAAGAAGGAATACCGCTCCACCCTGCCCTACATATCGCGCAAAGAAGCCGACGAAGTGTATCCACACAGCCACCCACTGGATGTGCTCGTAATCGACAAGAGCGATATGCTCTACGAATTCATGCATGAGAAATACATCTCGTCGAGCGGACATGCATACAAAAATCACAACACCCTGCTGATGACCAAGATGATAATCGACATAAGCAACGGGTCGGACAACAACAACATCTCAGAATTCGCAGAAACACTCGGTGGCCCATACTCCACCATATTCAATCTGAAAGAGGTGTGGCTGAGCCCCAAGGTGGATGCCGTGAAATACGTCAAAGACCTCAACAAGGCCACCGTCGATCGGCTGACAAACTGGGCACGCCATTACATGGGACAGAGCACCAAGCTCTACACCGCCAAGGGCACATTGTTCATCCCCGAGAAGGCAGGCAAGGCTGTGCTCGACTGTCTGGCTCTCGACGCCACCGAACCGACATACACCATACGCACATACCGCGGCGACGTGTTTGAGGCACAGAAGGCCGGCGTGGCAGCTACCAAGCTTCTCACCTGCACCAAACATGTGTTCACAGCCAAGATAGAGGCTGCCGACCGCGTGTGCCAGTACAACACATGCAAGCAACCGTTCAAATGGTTCTACTCATGCAAAGTTTGCGGCAAGTGCGAACGCAACAAAGCACACACCTTCAGCGGCGGAACGGGAGCAGAAGTACTGGAATGGCACTCCATGGGCGAGGACATAGCCAACGACCAAGCATACATCGGCGTGAACGCAGCCGGTGAGCACCTCTACTGGAAGAGCTGCGTCTATTGCGGCATTTCACACAGCTACCACATGAAACACATCGTACCCAGAGACCAGAAAATGATGGGTATGGACGGCACTTTCGAACAGTACAAGGCCGGAATGCTCGAAAACCTGAAGAGCACGGAAAATATGTGCCTGCTGCAGACGACACTGCCGAGCGACGAGATGTTCATACTGCCGCGCAAGTCGGAAGCCAAGATGAGCGTGTGGGCGCAGGACGGCGTGAACCGCGCCCTGTGCGACAACCTCATCGATGACGCCGTGCTCGGCAACGACTACACCAAGCCCGTCACCCGCGAACAGCTGCGCTCCATAATGACACTGCTCGTGAAGGAGATGTCAGGAAAGGACGCATCAGCTGGAGCCATCGGACTCGACGACGCCGCACTGCCAAAGAGCGGCAGCGTGACACGGCAGGAACTGGCGGCATACATACACCGCACACTGCTCTACCTGGAACAGAACTCCGAACTGGCTTACAGCGAATACGAGTCGAGACTGCCAAAATACACCGACCACACACAGATAAAGGAATGGGCAAAGGAACCTATGGCGTTCTGCAACGCACTGGAAGTGATTGACCCCAAGACAGCAACGACACTCGCACCCAACGAAGTATGCACCATTGAGCTCGCACTCACCACCGCAGAACGCGCCACCATGGCACACCGCACTGGCTGGTACCAGGCAGTGTCTCCCGGCGAATTGGAAGACTTCCTCTCACCCATAGGCGAACGCAACCACTACACCTTCGTATCGACATTCGGCAACTGCGACCGCATCTGGGCGTCGCGTGTGAAGAACGGAATGTACAAATTTCTGCCGACGACAGAACCTTTCACCGGAGCACGCTGCTATGTCGATGCACGAGCACTGCACCCCATACGCGCGAAGATTGGCAAAGGCTACATGAAAAACTCTAACGAAGGCATCGCTGCCGTCAAGAAGATTGTGGGCGGAGACAAAAAGAAAGCCAAGAAGAAAGGCTCCGACATCGTGAAGAAAGGCGTGAAAGGGCTTCTTGACATTCTGAAATAAAAACTCTCAAAAAAGCATAAGAAGGAAACCTAACAACGGTTTGTGCCAGGGCTTTCAGCGACACAGCCATCACCAGCCTCAACGTTACCAGCGTGACCGACATTGAAGACGGCGCATTCTCTGGCACTTCGCCGACTGCCCCAACATGCAGCTCGTTGTCAACAACGGCAAGCCAACACTACCTGCTGGGATAAAGGTTGTGGAAAAGTAAACCTCAATCGGCCGTTAGAACTTGCCCGTAATAAAAACAGCCGTTTTGCAAACCTTTATGGTGCGCAAAACGGCTGTTTGTGAATATGCTCGATAATGACGAGCATCAATAGGCCTCACGATATTTGTTCTCGTCCTTGTCATTAAGCATGGACAGATAGCTCTGGTAGCGACTGGCTGCAATGTAATGGTCTTCAACAGCCTTGAGCACGGCGCAACCAGGCTCATGTGTGTGGGTGCAATTGTTGAAGCGGCAGTCTTTGGAGAATTTGAATATCTCTTTAAAATAGCTTGTTATCTCCTCTGGCTCCATGTTGAACGTGCCGAAACCTTTTATGCCCGGCGTGTCGATGATGTAGCCTCCTTGCGGCAGCTCCAGCATCTCGCTAAAGGTGGTGGTGTGCATGCCTGTGTTGTGGGTGTCGCTAATCTCTGCTGTGCGAAGATTAACATCGGGGAGAATGCGGTTGATGAGCGTCGACTTGCCTACACCACTGTTGCCGCTGAGCACCGTGATCTTGTCATGAAGCATGGGGAGAAGCGCTTCAACGCCTTCGCCTGTCTCTGCCGAGATGGCTACACACTTGTAGCCCACGGTGTTGTAGAGCGTCATCATCATGTCTTGATAATGGCGTTCCTCTTCACCCAGCAGGTCGGTCTTGTTGAACACAAGCGTCACAGGCACGCTGTAAGCCTCGGCAGAAGCGAGAAAGCGGTCTATGAAGGTGGTGCTTGTCTGCGGATAGTTGACCGTCACGATAAGGAAAGCCTGGTCTACGTTTGCCGCAATGATGTGGCTTTGCTTGCTCAGGTTCTGCGACTTACGGATGATGTAGTTGTGACGGTCCTCGATGGCGTTGATAAAGGCTGTGCCCTCCTGGTTGCGAATGATCTCCACGCGGTCGCCCACAGCCACAGGATTGGTGCTGCGTATGCCCTTGAGGCGGAAGTTGCCCTTTATCTTGCTATCCACAATGGCGCCGTCGTCGGTCTTCACCGTGTACCAGCTGCCTGTGTTCTTAATTACTAATCCCTTCATTATTTAAAGGTAAAAAGGTAAAAAGGTAAAAAGGTAAAAAAACAAGATGCTGAAAAATGCTTGACAACTGCAGGTTGTAAAAATATTGTCAGCTATGTGAGAAGAAAGCCTGAACAGCTGTGTGTGATGCTGGCTTTCTTCACTCTTTGTTTGTTTCACCGTTTTTACATTTTCACCTTTTTACGTCTTTTACTTTTTTACCTTTTTTATTTTTTTAATTACAAGGTCATGATACCTTTTACAAGGTCATGAATTTCTTTTACAAGGTCATGAATTTCTTTTTACACGGTCATGATTTCCTTGGTCTTCAAAGCCAGCAGGTCGTCCACACGCTTGATATACTTGTCGTGTATCTTCTGCAGCTCGGCCTCTGCGTCCTTCTCAAGGTCTTCAGACAGACCGTCTTTGATGGCCTTCTTCAGCTTCTCTTTGACATCGCCACGAGCGTTGCGTACCTCAACCTTTGTCTTCTCGCCAATCTTGTTACACTGCTTGACCAGCTCCTTACGACGCTCCTCTGTGGGCTGAGGAATGCCAAGACGAATGATCTCGCCGTTGTTCTCGGGTGTGATGCCCACGTCGCTGTCCATGATGGCCTTCTCAATGTCGCGGATGGCCTTCTTGTCCCAAGGACGTATGGCGATGGTGCGCGGATCGGGCACCGATACGTTGGCAACCTGGTTCAGGGGCACCATAGAGCCGTATGAACTAACTCTTATTCCGTCGAGGATGGCTACGTTGGCGCGTCCCGCACGGATGCGTGCCAGCTGCTCTTCCAGATACATGGCAGCCATCTCCATGCGCTCGCTGGCACCCTCTAATGTCTCTTTTACGTCAATCATATATTTGTTGTGTTTGTTGTTTTATGTGTCAAAAAATAGAATTTATTCACAAATTTAGCTATATTCTCCGAATTATGCAACTCTTTAAAGTTGATTTTTACAACTTTTATTCTTCTGCATCCCTGAAGTCTATAAATCTGCACCTTGGCATCTATAAATCTGCACCCTTGTCCTCGCCTTTTTCTGCCACGGCAGCAAGCTCAGCTTCAACCATGTTGGTGAGTTCGACAAACTGTGCCACCGACAATTGCTCGGGGCGCTTGGTCATAACCTCGTTGGTGTAAAACTCTGGACGGGCGGGCGTTCCTGAGAAGATCTGACGCAAGCTGACGCGCAGCATCTTGCGGCGCTGGTTGAACACAGCCTTCACGATGCGCTTGAACAGACGCTCATCGCAGCCGAGGTCGGTCACGCCGTTGCGCGTCATGCGTATGACCGCACTCTTAACCTTTGGTGGCGGGTTGAACACATGCTCGTCGACGGTGAACAGATATTCCACATCATACCACGCCTGTATGAGCACCGACAAGATGCCGTAGGCTTTGTTGCCTGGCTCCGACGCCATGCGCAACGCCACCTCACGCTGAATCATGCCCGTGCAGCAGGGTATGAGATCCTTATAATCGAGCATCTTGAAGAAAATCTGTGACGATATGTCGTAAGGATAGTTGCCTGTGAGCACAAACTGATGTCCTGCAAAAATCTCGTTGAGATCCATGCGCAGGAAGTCGTCGCCAATGATGTTGTCACGCAACTTGGGGAAGTTGGCATGTAGGTAGGCCACGCTCTCGCTGTCTATCTCCACCGCCTTCACCTCGCGGTCTTTAGTGACAAGATATTGTGTAAGCACACCCATGCCTGGGCCTATCTCGAGCACTGGAATGTCGGGACAGGCATCCACCGTGTCGGCGATGCGGCGCGCTATGCTGAGGTCGGTCAAGAAATGCTGACCGAGATTCTTTTTAGGTCTTACACTTTTCATGTCGCAAACTTACATATTTTTTTTCACATTTCGGCTGTGAGGGGCAAAGAAAATTGCAATAAAGACAGATATTTGGCAATAAATTAAAAATAAAATAGCTAACTTTGCAAAAACAAAAGGATAAGACAACAAACATTTTTTAAAATAACGATTTATTAAAAGATGAGAACGGTTTACGAATTCTCTGTAAAAGAAAGAAAAGGCGGCACACTGTCACTGCAAAACTTTGCCAACGAGGTGCTGCTTATTGTCAACACAGCAACGAAATGTGGTTTCACCCCACAGTATGAAGAACTGGAGAAACTCTATGAGACATACCACGCCCAAGGGTTTGAAGTGCTCGACTTTCCCTGTAACCAGTTTGGGCAGCAGGCTCCCGGAACCGACGAGAAGATTCACAACTTCTGCAAGCTCACTTACGGTACCGAGTTTGCACGCTTCAAAAAGGTAAAGGTCAACGGTCCCGATGCCGACCCTCTCTTCGCTTTCTTACAGACACAGAAGGGGTTCGGAGGCTTCAACCCTGACCACAAGCTCACACCTGTGCTTGAGAAGATGCTCGGCGAGGCAGATCCCGACTATGCAGAGAAGGCAGACATAAAATGGAACTTCACAAAATTTCTTGTCAACAAGAAAGGACAGGTCGTTGCCCGTTTTGAGCCGACAGAGAGTTTTGAGGTCATTGCCAAAGCCATTGAAGAGGAACTGGCAAAATAAAAAAACAGAAAACACATCACAATGAGCAACATTGAACATACACGCTGCCTCATCGTGGGCAGTGGACCGGCTGGCTACACCGCCGCCATCTATGCGGGACGCGCCAACCTTAACCCCGTACTCCTTTGTGGCATGCAGATGGGCGGACAGCTCACGCAGACCACAACAGTGGAGAACTTCCCTGGCTATCCTGAGGGTGTCGACGGCAACCAGATGATGATGGATCTGCAAGAGCAGGCTTCAAAGTTTGGATGCGACATACGTAGCGGCATGGTCATGAAGGTCGACTTCTCCAAAGCTCCTTACCTCATTACCACTGACGAGGGAGAAATTGAGGCCGACACCGTAATCATTGCCACTGGCGCATCAGCCAAATATCTTGGGCTTGACGACGAACGGAAATATAACGGACGTGGTGTAAGCGCATGTGCCACCTGCGACGGGTTCTTCTACCGCAAGAAGACCGTTGCCGTGGTGGGCGGTGGCGATACAGCCTGTGAGGAGGCCTCTTATCTGTCACAGCTCTGTCAGAAAGTTTACATGATTGTGCGCAAGCCCTATCTGCGTGCCAGCGAGGTGATGCGTCGACGTGTCGAGGAGAACCCGAAGATAGAGATCCTGTATGAGCACAACACTCTTGGCCTCTATGGTGAGGACAAGGTTGAGGGCGCACACCTCGTGAAGCGTAAGGGCGAGGCTGACGAGCAGACATATGACCTGCCCATCGACGGTTTCTTCCTTGCTATCGGCCACAAGCCCAACACCGATGTGTTCAAGCCGTGGCTGGAGCTTGACGAGACAGGCTACATCAAGACCCACGACAACTCGCCTTGCACCAATGTGGCAGGTGTGTTTGCCGCTGGCGACTGTGCCGACCCTGTTTACCGTCAGGCCATCGTGGCAGCGGGCAGCGGTTGCAAAGCTGCTCTTGAGGCTGAGCGCTATCTTGCAGCACAGGAATAAAAAAAAGAAACTCATTGGTTAACAAAAAAGGGATGTGTCGTTTGAAAGACACATCCCTTTTTTTGTTTGCTTATAAGCTTTAAAAATGTAGCTTTGGGCTTTGTAGCTTCTTTACTTGTTCTCAGCGTCAATAGCCTTAATCTTCTGTTTGACAAGTTCCATGTCGTCGCGGAGCTTCTGCACCTTGCGGTTCATCTCTTCCACCAGACTGTTACCCTTCTTGCTGCTTGCGTTGAGGAAGCCGAGGTTGTTCTCATAAGTCTGAACCTCCTGCTTGAGCTGCTCAAAACGGCGAACCAGACGGCCACGCTCGTTGTCGAGAGCATCCTCACCACGCTTGGCCACGTTCTTAAGGTTGTTCTTGAAGTTGTTCAGGCGACGGCGTGTAGCTGAAACGTTGAGCTGCTTATAAATCTTGTCGAGCACCTCATGATACTCGTCATACACCTTGTCCTTTTCCTTATAAGGCACATGGCCGATGGCGTTATACTCTTCAACAAGCTTCTGCACCTGCTGCTGGGCATCGTCAGCGGCAGCCTCAAGCACAGCCTTCAGCTTCTCAATGACGTTCTTCTTCTTGGCAAGGTTCTCACGCTCCTCGTTGTGTGTTCCGGCATTGGCTGCGTTACGGGCCTCGAAGAACTTGTTGCAGGCGTCAAGAAACTCCTTCCAGAGCTGGTCGCCAAGGCGCTTCTGCACCATGCCGATGGTCTTCCACTCCTTCTGCAAAGCAACGAGCTTGTCGCTTGTCGACTTCCAATCGGTGCTGTCCTGCAAAGCCTTTGCTTTCTCAACGAGAGCACGTTTCTTCTCGGCGTTCTCTGCAAGCTCAGCCTTCATCTTCTTGAAATATTCTACCTTGCGACCGAAGAAATCGTCACAAGCAGCGCGGAAGCGTTCAAAAATCTTGACGTTCATCTTCTGCGGAGCGAAACCGATGTTCTTCCACTCTGCCTGAAGAGCGATTATCTCCTTTGTGTGCTTCTCCCAATCGGCAGCACCCTTGTTCTCTTCCTTTATGAGGGCCTCAACCTTCTCACACAGTTCGGTCTTCTTGTTGAGGTTCTCCTCTTCGCCAGCACGCAAGGTCTCAAAATACTGCTGATGACGCTTGTTCACAACAGTAGAGGCAGCCTTGAAGCGTGCCCACACCTTCTCACGAAGCTCCTTGGCCACGGGGCCGGTCTCGCGATACTGCTGATGCAGCTCCTGAAGCTGGTGGAACGCGCTTATAACGTCTTCCTCGTTAGCCAGGTTCTCGGCAGCCTCACACAGCTTGGCCTTTATCTCGAGATTCTTCTTGAAGTCATACTCGCGTGCCTCGCTGTTAAGCTTCAGCAGGTCATAGAACTGCTCCACATAAAGCTGATAGTTGCGCCACAGCTCGCTTGCGCGCTCTGCAGGCACAGCCTTTATCTCTTTCCACTGCTGTTGCAGCTCCTTAAACTCGTTATACGACTTGTTTGCCTCCTCAGGCGAGGTGGCCATAGCCTTTATTTTCTCAATGATGTCAAGCTTCTTCTGCAAGTTTTCCTGCTTCTCCTCCTCCTGTTGCTGGAACACCTTGGCTCTCTTTTCGCGCACAACGCTCATCTCGGCCTTGAAGACCTCTTCGTCCTCGTCGGGCACGATCTGATAAGTTTCCGGATCGCCGCCACCGTCAATATAAGCCTTTAGTGCTGCTTCGCGCTCCGCAATGTGCAGCTTGTAGAACACGGTCTTGAGATGGTCTATCTCTTCCTTGGCAGGACATTCGTCACTGGCCACAATCTCCTTTAGACGTTCAATGACCTCTTTCTTTGTCTTGTAGACCTTTGCCGGCGCAGCCTCTTCCACAGGCTGTTCGTTAGCTTGAGGATCAGTAGCCACGGGAGCTGCAGTAGCGCTTTCATCGGCAGTTTCCACTTGAACGGCAGATTGCTCCACGTTCTTCTCGCTTTCTAATGTTCCCTGATTCAGGGTGTTCTCTTGAGAGTCCATCATTTCACTGTTTTAGTTTATGACAAGGTAATCATTCAAATAAATGCCACACCGCGCCTCGTCAAAAAGGCAGTAGGTCAGAGCCCTGTGAAGAGGGCAATCTGTCTGTCGGCATGACCATTTCACATTCTTTAAAGTGCAAACTTAAATAAAAAAAATTGAATAGCAACGAAAAATGCGTTTTTTTTTCGTTTTTAGTCCAATATACCTTATTTATAAGGCTTTTAAGCCCTTCTTAAAGCACTCTTGCACGTTTGTATACATCAACAACAAGCCGCCGTGAGAAGCTTTCAAGCCAATCTTAAAACCTGCGTCAAAGCAAGCGTTTGCGTTTCAAGATAACCCACGATATGCCTGACACGAAGACAGAGAGCACCATGGCAATAAGGAATCCGTAGCGGCTTTCCTCCATACCGTTGATGAGGTTCATACCGAAGATTGAAGAGATGAGCGTCGGAAACATCATGATGATCGACACCGATGTGAGGGTACGCATAACGGTGTTCATGTTGTTGTTGATGATGCTCGAGTAGGTATCCATCGTCGATTCCAGGATGTCGGCATAGATATTTGTTGTTTCCCGTGCCTGCGACATCTCGATGTTTACGTCCTCAATGAGGTCGGCATCAAGCTCATCGACCTGAAGCTTAAACTTCAGTTTGGCAAGCAAGGTCTCGTTTCCGCGAATTGAGGTTATAAAATAGGTGAGCGAGTCTTGCAGACGGCTCAGGCCTATAAGCGACTCGTTGTTCACGCCGTGGTCGAGGTTGTGTTTTGCCTTCTCTATGAGCGTGTTTATCTGCTTCAAGCGCTTAAGGTACCACACCGCCGACGAAAGGAACAGTCGGAAGATCATGTCCACATAATCGGTGAATCCCACCCCACGTTTCTGCTGATAACTGACAAAATCGATCATCATGTTTGTCTCATAATAACACACGGTGATGGTCACGTCACGCTTATGAATGATGCCGAGAGGCACGGTGGTGTAAGGCGTGCGCGAGCGTATCTCCTTGACATAGGGTATACGGAGGATGATGAGCATCCATCCGTCATCATACTCATAACGGGCCCGTTCGTCCGTATCGCTGATGTCGGAAAGAAAATAATCGGGAATGTTAAACTTGTCCTCCAGATATTCTTGGTCTTCTTCTGTGGGGCATGTTACTTGAATCCAGCAGTTGGGCTGCCAATCGCTGATTGTCTTAAGTGTCGAGTTGGTGTTCCAATATGTTCTCATAAAGCAAAATCTCCATGACGATGCAAATAGGATGAAGCCTTGCTTTACTCATAAAAGCGGCTCTATCCTACGAAATTCATGTTTTCCGCGTGATAGTCGTCCATATTATAAATTAATGATAAATTCTTTTGTGGTGCAAAAGTAATAAATTCTTGCGAGACGGCAAGCCTCTTACCATTGTTTTTTAATGGCAAGAGGCTTTTTTTTAATCTTATTGTAACAATGGCGATGAGACGGTTATCACCTGATTATTATCTCATCACACATGACAAATCCGCCAAAGGTCGATTTCTCAACCTTTACATGAACGTAACGTGCCTTCTTGTGGCCCTTCCACTTGTGTGTGCGGTATAACGGATTTTCGGTATCCTCCTGAGGCTCGTCTTTGCTGTAGACCTCGTCATAAGTCTGTCCGTCATTGCTGAGCATCACCTGCACTTTAGAAGGCAGGAACACCTCGGTGCGCTTCATCTGCATGAAACTCATCTCAACGTTGTTTATGCTTGTCGTCTTGCCGAGGTCAATGACCACGTCGATGGCAGGCGTGCCGAGGAAGCCTTGCCAGCGTCCGTCGCTATAGGTCCAGCCGCCACACTTGCCGTCGATGAGACCATTGTCGCCGCCGGCGTTATAGCCTTTATAGTAGGGTTTGTTATAAGTGATCTTCGCGCCGATAGCCTTGTTCTTTACTGTGCCCAAGGCCTGCGGACGCTCTCCCACCTCTTTTCTAAGATCAAAAGGATGCATGCCTTCCTCGTTGCGTAGACGGTCTATCTGGACTAACGCGCGTTTCTTAAACTCTTTATAATCTTTGTTCTCGGAACCCGTCCATCCCTGTTCAGCCAATGCGAGGCCACGAGGCCACAACATAGCCTCCACATGCTCCGTTGTTGCTACATGCTCGGTCCACAGGTTGCCTTGAACACCGGTTATCAGCTTACGCTCAGCCTCAGGCAGATCCTCTCCAGGAACATAATTGTAGACCTTCTCCAAGGGCAGATAGCCACCAATGGCGGGGCGCTGTGTGGTTGGAGCATCCTGATAATGGTCGAGATAGCAATATTCGGCTGGCGAGAGCACCACGTCATAGCCGTGCTTTATGGCCTCGTGAGCGCGATCCTTGTCACGCCACACCATCACCGTGGTGTTCTTCGACAGGTTTCCTGCGATCACCTCGTCCCATCCCACGAGCTGGCGTCCGTGCTCGTTGAGGAACTGTCCCATGCGGGTTATGAGATAAGCCTGCAGGTCATCCACGCTTGTGGTGCCCAGCTCGCGCATCTTGCTCTGACACAGAGGACAAGAAGACCACGATTTCTTTGCTGCCTCATCGCCACCCACATGAATGTAATGAGAGGGGAACACATCCATCACCTCCTTCAAGACATTCTCAAGGAAGTCGTATGTGGCAATGCTTCCAGCGCAATAGTCGGGCTGCTTATGCTTCTCGTGCGTGCATGACAGTTCGGGATAGGCTGTCGTTGCCTCGCTCGAGTGGCCCGGCATCTCTATCTCTGGCACGATGATTATGCCTCGTTCAGCAGCGTAAGCCACAAGGTCGCGCAACTGGTCTTGTGTGTAAAAACCGCCATAAGCATTGGGGGTATCCTTAGAACAATAGGGCTGTCCTGCCTCACGCCAATCGGCCCAATTTTCTATCGGCCTGTACGCCACGCTGTCGGTGAGTCGCGGATAGCGTTTTATCTCCATGCGCCAACCCTCGGCATCGGTGAGATGAAGGTGCAGACGGTTAAACTTATATTGAGCCATCACATCGATCTGGCGCTTGATGAAGCTCAGCGGATAGAAATGGCGCACCACGTCAAGCATCAGTCCGCGCCACTTATAAGCAGGAGCATCCTCCACATCCACACACGGCACACCCTTCTTGTCTGTTATCTGACCTACGGTCTGCCAAGCACGCATGAATCCCTCCTTTGCAGCAGCTTCTATCTGCAACGTGTCGGCTACGACATGCAGGCGATAAGCCTCTGGCGATGAAGCGCCTACGAGCTTTGCATAGCGCACCACCCTGTCTGTCTGGCCTTTAGCATCGGCAGCCCAAGACGGCACGAACACGTTCTCTGCCATCTCGCCTACGGTGTTCTCCACCTTTATGGCACCAGAGGTTGCGAACACGCCCTTTCCAAACGTTAGAGCATGCGGTTTGGGTAACAGTTTTATCGCTGTCTTGTTCTGGGCATTTGCCATTGGAGAAAACGCCAAAGCACACGCCACGATTGACATCACGAGTTGTTGTTTGTTAGTCATAGATTGCATTTATTTAAAAAAAACAGATTATGGTTTTTCTGAAAGCTAATATTCCGTTGGCAAAAGTACGGATTTTATTTCATATAACCAAAAACAAACTCTTTTTTCGCTTTCTGTTACAAAACGCTTTCTGTTACAGAACGCTTTCTGTCATAAAACGCTTTCTGTCATAAACCCAAAATGGCGAGCCGCTAATTGAAGCGACTCGCCATCTTATATATAAATACTTTCAAAATGTTTCTTCCTAAATGGAAAGGGGTGTCAGCTTGCTTTTTAAGCAAGCCAAGATTGTTTACTTGTGCAAATCAATCTTGTGACCCAAACTAATTGCCTGTGCTACAGTTGCAGCAACAATGGCGAATACAACTAATGTCATCATAATAATTTTCCTTTCTTTAAATTGTTATCCTTAAACTAATCTTATATATATCTTTTCTCTTTTAGACGATGCAAAATTACTACAATTTTGCTGTGTGCGCAAACAAAATAACAAAAAACACACTCGACCACCCCTTTTTATTGACTAAAGTCAAATAACGATGTCATTCTGTCACATTTAGGAAATTTCCTTGAAACCATTTTGACACATTAAGCGAAAGTTTGTCACTAAAAGAAGAACCCAGACAGCAAATAGGCAAAAAACAATAAATACCTTAATAAAATGTAGCAAACTGCTGTTTTTGAATTGTTTTTATTAATTTTGCAGATAGAATAACAACTCAAACGATGTCTTTAAAAATAAATAAAACTGTTGGCGACATATCAAAAGTGGCTTTCTCGCTGTTGCTTGGCGGCCTGATACTCTTCTGGATGTATCACGATTTCAAGTTTAGCGACATTGCCGACGTGCTTCGCCACGACATGAACTGGACGTGGATGCTTCTGTCCTTCCCCTTCGGCATCTTGGCCCAGATGTTCCGCGGCTGGCGATGGCGCATGTCATTGGAACCTGTTGGAGAGCATCCTCGCCACTCTACAAGCATAAACGCCGTGTTCCTGTCTTACGCTCTGAGCCTCGTCATACCCCGCATCGGCGAGTTTGCACGTTGCGGCGTGCTGAGCCGTTACGACAAGGTGTCGTTTCCCAAAGCCTTGGGCACGGTTGTCACCGAACGTGCTATCGACTCTCTGCTTGTGGCCTTTGTTGCCGCCTTCACTTTTCTTTGGCAGGTGAGCGTGTTCAACGTGTTCTTCGCCAAGACGGGCACAAGCATCGACGCCATTCTTCGTGGCTTCTCTCCTGCCGGATGGGCCGTGACCAGTGTGTGCGGCGCTGCTGCGTTAGCTCTTTTATGGGTGCTTGTACGCAAGCTCTCCATATATAATAAGGTGAAAAACACCATCGGCGGAATATGGCAGGGCGTGATGTCGCTTCGCAAGGTCAAGAACGTTCCGCTGTTCATCTTCTTCACCTTGGCCATCTGGGGCAGCTACTTCCTGCATTATTATCTCACGTTCTTCTGTTTCGAGTCGACAGCCCACCTCGGCATGTCCTGCGCACTTGTCACATTTGTCGTGGGAAGCATTGCCGTCATCGTGCCCACCCCCAACGGTGCCGGCCCGTGGCATTTTGCCGTGAAGACCATGCTCATCCTCTATGGCGTGGCCGACAACAACGCCCTCTACTTTGTGCTCATCGTTCACACGGTGCAGACACTTCTCGTCGTAGCCTTGGGCGTGTACGCATGGATTGCCCTGTCGTTCACAAAGAAGAGGACGGCTGCGGCACAGACAAACTGATTCCTTATTTTAAACCACATAAAACATAAAAAATTATGAGCGAAATCAAGAATCTAAAACCAGAGTGCATCTGGCGAAATTTCTATGCACTGACACAGGTTCCACGTCCTTCAGGACATCTTGAGAAGATACAGCAGTTCCTGCTCGACTTCGCTGCCAAGGCTGGCGTGGAGGCTTTCAAGGATGCTGCCGGCAACATCGTCATGCGCAAACCCGCCACTCCTGGCATGGAGAACCGCAAGGGCATTATCTTGCAGGCACACATGGACATGGTGCCGCAGAAGAGCAAAGACAGCACACACAACTTCGTTACCGACCCCATTGAGACATATATCGACGGCGACTGGGTAAAGGCTAAAGGCACAACCCTGGGGTCCGACGACGGACTGGGCGTGGCTGCCATCATGGCTGTCATGGAGGCTAAAGACCTGAAGCACGGACCCGTTGAGGGACTGATCACAGTCGACGAAGAGACAGGTATGTTCGGTGCCAACGATCTGCCCGAAGGCGAGCTTAACGGCGACATCTTGCTCAACCTCGACTCAGAGACATGGGGCAAGTTTGTTATCGGTAGCGCTGGCGGCGTTGACGTCAGCGCAACGCTCGACTATAAAGAGGTGGAAACCGATCCCGAGGATTCTGCCGTAAAGGTTACGCTTAAGGGTCTACGCGGTGGCCACTCCGGTCTTGAGATTCACGAGGGTCGCGCCAACGCCAACAAGCTCATGGTGCGCTTCGTTCGCGACGCCATAACCGAGTGTGAGGCACGCCTTGCTACATGGCACGGCGGTAACATGCGCAACGCCATTCCTTTCGAGTGTGAGACCGTGCTCACGCTGCCTAAGGAGAACGTGGAGGCTCTGAAGGAGCTTGTTGCCGAATGGAAAGAGACTTTCGAAAACGAATATAGAGGCATCGAGAGCGGCATCGAGTTCTTCGCTACAGCTGTAGAGACACCCTCTCACGAGATGCCCGAGGAGATTCAGGACAACATCGTCGACGCTATCTACGCTTGCCACAATGGCGTGACACGCATGATCCCGTCGTACCCCACCGTTGTTGAGACCTCTTCAAACCTCGCCATCATCAACATCGCCGACGGCAAGGCATCTGTTCTCTTCCTCACACGCTCGTCAAACGAGACCATGAAGGAATATGAGGCCACCTCTCTCGAGAGCTGCTTCTCTATGGCTGGCATGAAGGTTGTGCTCAGCGGCAGCTACAACGGCTGGGATCCCAACCCCAACAGCGACATTCTGAACCTCCTGAAGAAAAACTACAAGGAGATGTTTGGCAAGGAAGCCACAGAGCAGGCCGACCATGCTGGTCTGGAGTGTTCTGTCATCCTCGGCAAATATCCTCACCTCGACGTTGTGTCGTTCGGTCCAACGCTCTGCTCTCCACACACCACAGGCGAGCGTTGCTGCATATCTACCGTTGCTCCATTCTGGGAACTGCTTAAGAAGACCATGGAAACGGTGGGAGAGAAATAATTAAGTGAAAAACGAAAAGTGAAAAGCGAAAAATCCAATAGCTAAGGCTATTTTAGATTATTGCTAAAAAAATTAAAAGGTAAAAAGGTAAAAAAAGGCTAACGCCATAAAACCTTTTTACCTTTTTCTTTTTAAAGAAAGCTTAGCTTTTAATAAATTATTGGATTTTTCACTTTTCACTTTTCGATTTCCCTTCCAAAGCGCCAGCCTTTTTTTTACCTTTTTACTTTTTTACTTTAAAAATCCTTTTTACCTTTAAAAAGATTTTTCACTCTTCCCTCTTTCCTCTTCATTTTTCCCTTCCAAGGCGCCAGCCTTTTTTACCTTTTTACCTTTTTACTTTTTTACCTTTAAAAACCCTCATTTTTAGGTATTGCGGATGTTGTGCCAAGACTGTAACTTTGCAAACGAAAATAAGATTCAACAACAATTTGAAGAAAGCTTGTTTTTAAAGAAAACGAAAAGGAAAAGGAAACGCGAATTAAAAGAAAACGAAAAAGAAAACGAAAAGGAAAAAGAAAATAAAAGGAAAACGAAAAGTAAATTTTAAAAAGAATAAAGATGAAACCAACAATTGTAATTTATGGATCGTCTACAGGCACATGCCAAGAGATAGCCGAGACCATCGCCTCTAAACTTGGGGCAGACATCATTGACGCCGCAAGCCTTAATGCCGACGCAATAGCAAGTCATGACAACCTCATTCTCGGAACCTCTACATGGGGAGCAGGCGAGATGCAAGACGACTGGTATGATGGCGTGAAAGAGCTTAAGAGCGCCGACCTCAGCAGCAAGACCGTGGCTCTGTTTGGCTGCGGCGACAGCGAGTCTTATCCCGACACCTTCTGTGGCGGCATGAAGGAGCTCTATGACGCAGCAAAGGGAGCAGGAGCAACTGTTCTTGACGGCGTGTCTGCCGATGGCTACACCTTCGATGAGAGCGAGGCTGTGGAAGGAGACAAGTTTGTTGGCCTTGCCCTCGACAACGTTAACGAGGACGACAAGACAGAAGAGCGCATCGATGCCTGGCTTGAAAGCATCAAACCATCACTCTAAGCTCCATGTGAGCATCTTATCTCTATGCATCACGTTTTGTGAGTGAAAAAAAGAAAAATTAATAATTCCCCCAGTTGAAGTTCCATAAGTGTGAAGCTTATGGAGCTTCAATAAAAATCATAAGCAAATGAATTATCCATCATCAGCAACACAGCAAGACACCACCCGTCTGCCCGAGGACATGAAAGTTTTGGTCAACCACATCTACGAGTTTAAGAAAGGTGTGCGCCGAATGGTGCTTTTCACCTTCAACAAGCGTTATGAGCAGTTTGCCGTCACACGATTGCAGCACCAGAACATAAGCTACGTCATACAGCCTGTAGGTAACGACCGTCTGAACCTGTTTTTCGGCAAGAAAGAATGTCTTGATGCCATACGCTTGATGATAACGAAGCCTCTCTGCCAACTTACCCCCGAGGAAGATTTCATTCTCGGCGCCATGTTAGGCTATGACATCTGCGCCCAGTGTGAGCGCTACTGCGAGCGCAAGAGCCGTCAGACAGAATGCTCCACTTGTAACGCCGAAACATGCGTCATGCTAAACTAAAAGAAAGTTACCTCAAGAAAAAGACAGAACAAGAGGATGACGAAGAAGGTGATGATGAAAAGGTGATGATGAAGAGATTGAAAAAAGATTGATGAATAAATAAAACAAAGCTGAGCGCAAGCCACAAGCATGCCTCAGCCTTTTTTACTTTTTTACCCTTTTACCTTTAAAAGGATTTTTCACTCTTCCCTTTTCGTTTTTCTCTTCCAAAGGCGCCAGCCTTTTTTTACCTTTTTACTTTTTTACCTTTAAAAGTTCCACCTCAATCCCATCTGCAAACTAAAGTTGCAAGGATGTTCTTTGAACACGGTCTGCACGTTGCTGCCGTTGTCGAAATAATATCTCACGCCGGGCTCCACATACACACCCATCTGCTTGATGACGTTCAGCTGCACGCCAGCGGCAGCACCGACCGACAGCTGCGCACGATCCTTGTCTATATCGGTGGTGTGACCCTCCGTCTCCACCTTTGCCGACACGTTGAAGTCGGCTTGTCCACCCGCATTAACATAGGTTTTAAGCCAACTGTTGCTCCAGATGGTGTAGCTTGCCGTGAGTGGTATGCATACATAATGAAGAGTCTGCTCATCCTTAGAGGCGTTGCTTGACGTGCCGTGCTCGAAAGACGAGGTGGCAAGCGTGTAGACAAGGCCTGAGGTAAGGGCGAGACGTTCGTTAAGGGCATAAGACACCGTTGCGCCAAACGACACGGGCATGTTGTGCTTCGTCGTCTCCTTGCAGTCGCGTTGCAGAGGTTCAGCACTAAGATAAGCGTTGCTGCTACCCTGCGCCATGGCTACATCCGAATAGCGCACAGGCATGATGCCGTTAGTAGACGAATAGCGAGTCATGTTGCCCGATGTACCAACACCAAACTGCCATTTTGACCCACCATTTGCTGCGCGTCGTGAGAACTGTTCTTCGGTTGCGGCAGAGCGCCTCATCGCCGTTGCGGCAGAGCGTCCCGTCGCCGTTGTCTGCGTCCGTCTGTTCGTCATGCTCCTTGCAGTCGCCATGCTCCCTTCCTTTAACCCACGCTTTGCCTCAGCCTTTGCTTCTTGGTCCGTCACATCCTTAGAAGGCGCGACACCATTGCCCTTCTCATCTGTGAAAGTCTGAGCAACAACAGCCTTGCTGTCGTTATCGGCCATCGCGACCATGTCGGCGCCACCGTCAGCGCGACGAGACATATACTGGGCAACCATTGTGGCGTTTGAACCACCCGAATGGTTTGAACCGTCTGAAAGATTGGAACCTACAGACACATTGGATCCGTTTAAAGAATTGGAACCCACAGAAAGATTATAATTTTCCGAAAGCCCCGTCCTGTCAGCCCTTTTCGAAACCGCGGGGTTAACCTCGGCGTTGTCATAAGCTACCACGCCCAACGCCTTTGCTCCGCCAGGCAGCGTGTCATCATCGTGCGCATACCACCACAGCCCGGCACCGGCAACAATAGCCACCGATGCAGCCACAGCCCATCGTCTGAGCACCACACGTCGCGGTGTCTTGGCAATGGTCATCTGCGGAGCTGCCGCAGGCTGCGCGTCGAGTTTCTGCTCAATGGCATCCCACAGACCTTCCGGCACGTCAGCCTCAGCATTGCCGAGCCGCTGTCGCATCTGTTCTGCAAAACCGTTGTGTTTCATATTGTTGCCTTATTGTTGCTTTTTAATGTAATCGTTAATCATCTTGCCGAGCATTTTCTTCGCGTGAAAATATTGCGATGCCGACGAGTTCTCCTTTATCCCGAGCCGTTGCGCTATCTCCTTGTGGCTCATCTGCTCAAACACAAACATGTTGAGCACCACCCTGTAGCCATCGGGAAGCCGCGCAATCATGCTCATGAGCGCCTCGTCGCTCACGCCGCCGATGTCGGGCTCGGGCTCATCGGCAATGTTTGGCAAATCGGAGGTGAAGCTAAGCGTCTTGTTCTTCCGCAGAAAGTCGAGCGACATGTTTGCCACGATGCGCCCCATCCACGCCTTCAGCGACCCTTCGCCACGGTAAGAGAAAGAGCCTATTGATGTGAAGATTTTGACAAAGCTGTCTTGCACAACATCTTGCACATCGTCCCTGTCCGGAACATATCGCAGCGCAACGGCCATGACATATCCCGAATAGCGGTCGTAGAGCGTGCGCATGGCTGTGCGGTCGCCCTCCTTTATCCTACTTACGAGCAGCTCTTCTGCTTCCAAAATCTCCTTGTTATTAAAGTTTCGCATGTTTATAGCCACGCGAAACCCACATCATTTTTTCTTTGTTGTTGTTGTAAACGTAATCTGCAAGTCGGCATCCACGGTCTCACACAGCTCTCCTTTGCTGCCAAGAAGCTCCACCTTAAGCAGCGGAAACACCATGCTGTAGACGCCCGACACCTTCGAGAACGTGGCGTTGGGATAAGCCGTTTGCTGCCCCGATGGCTGCATATACAATATTGCCGAATAGGTTTTTCCGTCAACGGTTGCCTTTGTGAGCCATTGGCTTGCTCCAAGCTTCATGTAGACGGTGTGTTGCGAATAGCCAATGTTGTTGTAAGGCACCACATAGCCTTTGTCATCGTCACACTCCACATTACGGTGTGGCATGGCCATGCGCAAGATGGCAGCGTAAGGGACGGTCGAGAGGTCAAAGCCCGTAGAGTAGACACCCACCTCGCCCTTGCCGGCATAATGATTGCCTACCTTCCACTCGCCCTCATATCGTGCCACCAAGGTGGTGGCATTCGGGGCGCCGAACCACTCGTTCTCTTGTACCTCATCTCTACAGCCTGTCACGAACACAGCCAAAGCCATGAGCAGATATGTCGTTATTTGTTTTATCGTCATTGCTGTCTGTAAAAAATTTTCCTTTGTTTTTTAATAACGAAACGTGAGCGAAAGAAAAATCTTGCATGACACCAACTTATTTTTTATAACGTTTGCTGTTCATCTGTCCCACCTCGTCATAGAGCGTCTGCAAGATGGCCTTGCCCTTCTGCACGCGCACGCTGTCGCCCTCGGGAGCCACGTTGAAGAACACCTTGTTCGAGGCGTTGTCGTAAACGCTCACGCCCGTGTTGTCGAGGAAGCAGAAGCCGTTGACAAAACTGTAGAACGCGAACGGATAGGTGTAGCTCTCGCTCAGCACGTTACGGCTGAACAAGAAGTTGTCGTGCTTCAGACCGAGCTGTGCCAAGAGCGTGGCGGCAAGGTCGGTCTGGTTCATGATTTTCTCAACCGTCATCTTCTGGCGCACGGCACCGCCCGTCCAGATCATCGGTATGCGGAAGAAGCGCGGACTGAACCTCTCGCCCTCCTTAGGATAAGGTATGCCGTGGTCGGGCAGCAGGACGATAAGCGTGTTCTTCCACTGTTTGGTCTTGCGGAAGCGTCTTATAAACTCGCCAATGCAATGGTCGGTGTAGGCAAAGGCGTTGAAATGGGCATCTTCAAACTTCTTGTACGGCACCTCAAACGGCTCATGGCTGCTCAGCGTGAGGAACGTTGTGAACCACGGTTTCTTGCTGTTCTCGCGCTTCTTGAGCATGTCGTAGAGATGGTTGAAGGTTATGCCGTCGGGCACACCCCACTTGCTGTAGTTGCGCTCGGTCAGTGAGAAGTCGTCTTGCGATGTTAATTTTTGGAATCCTCCAGCACGCAGATAGCCCTGCATGTTGGTGAAGTTGATGTCGCCGCCATAGAGGAAGTCGGTCTCATAGCCCGCCTGTCCCAACGTGTTTGCGATGTTGGGCAACTGCTGGCAGAGGTTTGACACCTTCATGAGCGACAGCGTGGGCAAGCCGGGGAAGCCGCTGAACGTGCATACGGTGCCTCGGTCTGTGCGGAAGCTGTTGGCGAAGATGCGCGAGAAGAACACGCCGTTGTCGGCCAGACTCTCAAGGTTGGGCGCCACACCCTTCTCGCCGCCAAGACGTTCAATCATCGTGGCGCCAAAACTCTCCATGAAGATCACGAGTATGTTGGGGCGCTGCGTTTCGAGCACCTGTGTGGTGTTGGTGTCGTTGGTGTCATACAGGCCCTTCATGAGCTGTGCGCGTCGCTGCTCGTCATAGAAGTTGAACTCGTCCTCATAGCGTGCCTGTCGTTCTGTGCTTGCAAACAGGTTGAACGCCGGGTTTATGGCCGAGAGGTTCAGATACTGGTCGTTGCTGAAATAGGCATCGCCCACATTGGCTGTAGACACGCGGAAGCCTCCTCTTATAACAAGAAAGAGCAACGCGCCCAAAGGCAGAGCGCACAGCGTGGCAACGAGCTGCTGACCTATCATGTTTATCTTTTCAAGAATCTTCGGCGTGAAGAGCCACAGCAGAGCGCTCATCACGGCAGTCAGCCCTACGATCATGCCTATGCGTGCAGCTATGTAACCGCCCGACACGCTGGCCATGGCGTTCTTCGGTGAGTCGATATAGATAAAAATTGACGCGTCGAGCTTGCTCTCCCAGAACGAGAACAGCGACAGGTCGCCAATGAAGATGGCACTTATGAGAAGCATCACGATGACATAATAGGGTGTCATGACCTTGCGGAACGGCAGATGCCGGTACCACACCGATACCACGGTGAGCAGGAACGGCAGGATGGTGAGGTAGCCCGTGGTGGTGGCATCCAGTCCGGCGCCATGCCACATGACGCTCAGATAGTCGGTCAGCGCATAACTCTTAGATGCGTTCACGGCCATGAACACAGGCTTTTGTATGAGGAAGAATCCCCACACCAACAAAAAATAGGATAAAAGATATTTTATTCTGTTCCACATATATCAAGACTCAAAAAAATGAAAAACAAATAATGCAAACCGAGAGCAGAACGTCAAGCTTGCTTGAACGTTATGCCGAGGTGCAGCTTATCTTTTGCAAAGATAATGCAAATAAATCAATTTGCCTACAATAAATTGCTCAATTGACATATTTTTCGTAATTTAGCCACAAAATTGGAAAAACCCATAACTTTTCACCACAACTGCAAACAACAAACATAGCGAAAATGGACAACAAGACAACATACGACAACGAAAAGACAGAACAGCTGTTTCGCCGTGACCTGCACGGCTACCTCACGTCTATAGGACAAGTGGATGAACGCCTGCCCGAAGCTCCCGACCTTGAGGAGCTGTGGCCCAAGCTGGCACAGAGCTACATGCCCGACGGCGTGAGAGAGTTTACCGCCTACCCCACCGCCTCGCTCGGGTGGATGATGTATATCGGCATGGCCGTGGCAAAATATTGGGATGAAGATTGGGCGTTATATAGTAAGGTGGAGGACCTGTACAAGTATCTGCGCGACCGCATCGATTTCGACCACATGGACGAATACATTCTTCGTCAGGTGCTCCTGCTCACACCCGAGACAGAGCACAAGATCAACGACACCGTGGCCGAGTGTGCCTCACGAACCTACAACGCCATCATGCACCTGCACCTTGAGCCAGGCACGCCCGAAGCCTTCCGCACCTATGTTGCCGCCCTCCATCAGCTCTACCTCATGGGCGTGGCCATGGAACTTAACGCGTTGGGCTATCACATGACGAAAATGTAAAAAAAACAACAAATAACCAAAAAATCATGATTAAGACAAAAAATCTATTACTGACAATCGCGCTCGCCGTCCTCGCCGTCGTTCAAGGCTGGGCACAGGAGCCGTTCACCTTTGCACAAGTCACCGACATCCACCTCAACAGCAACGACCCCAAGCCGTTGGAGTATCTCAACATGACCATTGCCGACATCAACAAGAACCCCAATGTCGACTTTGTGCTCATCACGGGCGACCTTGCCGACAACGGCGACAACGCCTCGCTGGAGCAGCTTGCCGATGCTCTGAAGGCTCTGAACAAGAAATATTATGTGCTCACGGGCAACCACGAAACGACATGGAGCGAGTCGGGCATGGCAAAGTTTAGCCAGCTGTTCGGCAGCGAACGCATGGAGTTTGAACACAAGGGCATCCTCTTCCTCGGCTTCACCTCGGGCCCGTTCATCAAGATGGCGCTGGGCCATGTGGCACCACAAGACATCAGTTGGGTCTGCGACGAGGTGCGCAAAAACGGTCAGGGCAAGAAGGTGTTCATTGCAACCCACTACCCCATGCTCAAGGGCGACCTCGACAACTGGTACGAGGTGACCGATGCCTTCAGAAAACTTGATGTCAAGGCGTTCATCGGCGGCCACTACCACCGCAACAAGGCGTTCTTCTATGACGGCATTCCGGGCTTCCTCTCACGCTCCAACCTCAAGGACGGCAACGGCAAGGTGGGCTACAGTCTGTGGAATGTTACCGCCGACTCGCTCACCGTGGCAGAGAAAAACGTCGGCGAGGAGCCTCGTCCCTGGGGCGGCATATCGCTGAAGAAGCAATATTATGACCCTCAGGGACATGCAGACGAATATCCCGACTTCAGCTGCAACACCAGGTATGCCGGCAACGTGGGCGAGAAATGGCGCGTGAAGAGCGGACGAAGCATCTACGCCTCTGCCGTGTGCTGGAAAAACAGCGTGTTCGTGGGCGACGTGACAGGCCGCATGACAGCTTACGACAAGGCCACGGGCCATGAGGGCTGGCACTTCCAGGCCGACAAGAAGATTGTCGGCACACCAGCCGTGATCAACGGCACCTTGGTCTTCGGCACCACGGGCGACCGCATATATGGTCTTGATGCCCGCACCGGGCGCGAGCTGTGGCAGATCACGACCGACCTGCCCGTCATGGGCGCCGTGGCTACAGACGGCAAGACGGCCTTCATTGGCGGCAGCGACCACAAGATGCACGCCATCGACGCACGCACAGGCAAGGAGCGCTGGACCTTTGACGGCGTGAAGGGTTACATCGTGACACGGCCCTTGCTCACACAGGGCATGGTGGTGTTTGGCGCATGGGACAGCAACCTCTATGCTCTCAGCGAGAAAGACGGCAAGCTGCTGTGGACATGGAAGCACCCGAAGGGCGGTCTTCACTACTCGCCGGCACAGGTGTGGCCCGTGGCAAACAAGGAGGCCATCTTCATTGCCGACCCGCAACGCGCCCTCACAGCCATCGGTCTGAAGGACGGCAAGACGCTGTGGCGCACGTTCCAGTCGAAGGTGCGCGAGAGCATAGGCATGTCGGCTGACCGACAGCGCATCTTCGCCAAGACCATGCAAGACAGCATCGTGTGCTACAAGGCCACGGCAGCAGAGCCTCTGGAGCTTTGGGCTACCAACTGTGGCTTCGGCTACGAGCATGCGTCGACCATGATGCCTGTCATCGACGGCACGGTCTACAGCAGCACCAAGGAAGGGCTCATCCTGGCTCTTGACGACAAGACAGGGCTTCTGAAATGGACCTACAAAGTGGGCAACTCGCTCGTGAACACCGTCACCACCGCCGACAAGCAGCACATCATCACCACCTCTACCGATGGCGACATCGTGATGCTGGAGAGCAAGCAGTAAGGAAAAAAAACTTGAGATAAATGGGTGAAAGCAAGGCTACAGCCAAGCTTTCGCCCATTTTTAGTTTGTTCCAAACAATAATCGCCTTGCTTTCACCCCCATTATCTCAAGTTTTTTGCTCTATTGAACCGTTAATACACCAAACATAATTTTTGCAGATTCTCTTCAAAGCGATTTTTATCTATAGCATTATTCTTAAGCGCAGAACGATAGTTGTATATCGTTTGTGGCGAGTAAGACAAGATACCAGCAATCTTTGCACTTTCAGTAATGCCCAAACGTATCAAGGCAGCTACGCGCACGGGGGGGTAAATTCGTTTTCGTCTTTAAGCTGTATTTGTGCCTCGGGCACTAGCAAAGTGTTCAGCTCTGTTATAAACGAAGGAAAGAGCGACAAGAATATTTTATCAAACTGTAAGAAGAAATTCTGATTTGCTTCCACAGTACGTTTTGACGAAGAAAGCATGCTCAACAACTCCTGTTGCTGATTGGCCTTGATTTTCCTGATAACCAACTTACGCAAGTTTTCTAATCTCTCAATATATTGATAGCAAAGATTAATATAAGCATTTGCCATATTCTCACGCTTTGCAATGGTGTTTGCAAGTTCAGCATTCGAGTTTGAGAGTTCGGTATTCGTATTTGAAAGATCTGTATTCGTATTTGAAAGATCTGTGTTCGTCTTTGAGAGCTCAGTGTTCGTCTTTGAGAGTTCGTTGTTCGTCTTTGAGAGTTTGGTGTTCGAGTTTGTAAGTTCGATGTTCGTCTCTGAAAGCTCGATGTTCGTCTTTGAGAGCTCGGTGTTCGTCTTTGAGAGCTCTGTGTTCGTCTTTGAAAGCTTAGTGTTCGTCTTTGAGAGCTCAGTGTTCGAGTTTGTAAGCTCGGTGTTCGAGTTCGTAAGCTCGGTGTTCGTCTTTGAAAGCTCGGTGTTCTTTTTTGAGAGCTCGGTGTTCGAGTTCGTTAGCTCGGTATTCGAATTTGTAAGCTCGGTGTTCGTCTTTGAGAGCTCTGTGTTCGAGTTCGTTAGCTCGGTGTTCGAGTTTGTAAGCTCGGTGTTCTTTTTTGAGAGCTCTGTGTTTGAGTTCGTTAGCTCGGTGTTCGAGTTTGTTAGCTCGGTGTTCTTTTTTGAGAGCTCAGTGTTCGAGTTCGTTAGCTCGGTATTCGAGTTTGTAAGCTCGGTGTTCTTTTTTGAGAGCTCTGTGTTAGAGTTCGTTAGCTCGGTATTCGAGTTTGTTAGCTCTGTGTTCTTTTTTGAAAGCTCGGTGTTCGAGTTCGTTAGCTCGGTGTTCGAGTTCGTAAGTTCGGTATTCGAGTTTGTAAGAGCCTTATTATCCTTTGCCTGTTGACTATTAATATTGTATAACTGTTCAGTCAATGCTTTCAGTTTCTTCTCATTTTGTTTCAGCAGTCGGTTTTTCCGCTTAACATAAACCATAATGAAGACAACCACGCCCAACAGCACAGTGATACAAGCCAACGCCGATTTATGCCAAACGGCTTGCAGTTCAAGTTTATCAGCGTAGGCAGACAATATAAAGTTAAAGTTATTATACAACTCAACGCGTCGTAGGCGGTTATTCACCCCGTTGGCATCTTTTAATGAAAGGCTTATATACTCTTGCGCTTTGTCTACATCTTTGTTTTTGTAAAGCAGCAAGCCCAAATCTTGAAGAGACATGCTCTCTTTGGTAGATGTCATCACGTTGCTCATGGCAGAAAGAAGCAAGTAGCGTTCTTGCAGCTCAAATTGTTTATTATTGCGATAAGCCTTCGATAATATATAGGCCGACATTCCATACATGTCGCTATTGGGTTTTGACAGGCTCATGGTCTTCTTAAGATAGGTGCTTATGTCATGAAGAGACCCATTCGAGTAATAGAGCTGTATCCCTTTTAAATAATAATACTGTGCGTCTCGCTTCGGATAATAACACAGAGCCTTATTAATATACTCGTTAAAGAGCTTTTTATAATGCTCACTAAACTCGGAGTTCTCACAATAAGCGTTCAGGTTAAAATAAAGTGCGCATTGGGCACAATTGTAAAGATAATTTTGGTTGGTGTCAGATGGCGGGATACTGAGCTGTTCAAGACACTGTTTGGCCTCAAGATAAAAACCTCTTAAAACATACAATCGGGCCTTGAGCATCTGAAACTTGTTATAATAGACCTGATTGTTTGTTTGCCGGGCCAGGTGTGTTCCTTTTTGAACATACACCATAGCCGAATCGTAAATGAATGGCGTATAGCCATAAACCAACTTTTCATACAAGCGCAACTTTCCCTCACCGTCGGTTATGTAGGCGGCGCTAAGCTTAATGTCTTTAAGTTCCTTATCTTTAAGGACATAATAGTCGGCCCGATGATCAATGACAGAGTCTAACTGTTGATATAGTGTTTTATTGTCGGCCTGGGCGCGAAAGGCCGAAAAGCAAATGGTAATAAGAATTATTAATAATCGCATGGCAAATTGTTTTTGATAAGATAGTGTTAATGATTTGTTTAACTACAAAATTATAAATTATATTCTAAACACAAGCATGTTTTCGCATCTTTTTTCGGGGGGGGTAATTTTTAGGATGCTACTTTGTTACAATTTAAAAGTTGCATAACCTATTGACTTGCTGTCTATTACAACAAACCATCAATATTAAAAACCTACTTCACACCTACACTACAAATTTTTACTTACAATTTATAAATACCTTTGCACCCCGAAAAAAGATTGTCGCACAAATCGTTACCTGAAAAAGAACATTCAGGCAGACAATAAGGATATTAAGATAATTTGATTACTCAATTTTATGAAGATGTTTAAAAAGTTGACATGTAAAATTTTTTTAATTGCTACATTCTTGCTCGTTACCTTGCCTATGGGTGCTGTAAACACCAATGGTGCGGATGTAAGCGAAAAGGTTGTGATGCAGGATACAAATCCTAACGGAAAAAATTATTTTAGCAACCGTAGAGCATTGGTAGGACCAGGATGTATGATCAACAGCGTTGGCGATGGCGTAAAGGTTTTGAAAGGTGTGAAAGATCTGCAAAACCTCTGTAACGACGATTTGAATGATTATGCCGAATTGCCCGGACTTGCCGATGTTACGGCTGTAGGAAGCCCTGTCATCAGCGTTAAAGACAATATGCACTATTATGCTGGCGGCACAGTTGCTGGCTTTGCTATCTGCGCTAATTCAAGTGCCAGCATCTTGACTCTGAATTTAGCTGAAATATACAAGATACAATTCCTTAAGGATGGCAAACCTGTAGGTGACCTACAGAGCATATCAACAGGAAAGTCTATCACAGGTCTTGGCCTCTCGCTGTTGACCTTTCCTGGCTCTGACCAGGTAGACAAATTGTATATGGCGACAGCTCCTGGCAATTTTGACGAAATCAAGCTCGTGCAGTTTGGCGTTAATGCCAAATTGGGCGATGTTGTAATGCTTAGATATGCATTTGTGGGCGACGCCCGCGAATATACCATTACTAAAAACGAGGAGAATGGCATCAGCAAATATGCTCAGGAGCAGGGGCGTAAGGCGTTCACACTGGAGGCGCATAGCGATAAGCCAACTAAAACATGGGGAGAAGTATCACGCAACAACGTGATTGACGAAGATCTTAAGAATGGCTATGCTGCCGTTGTAGGGGCAGTATTTCCCGTATCAACGCCTGTTACTGTTGTTGCCATACCTACTGACGGCAAAGAGGCGTTTCCTAAAGGAACAGAGGTGGGCTTCAAGTATAATGGATTTAATTTGGCCAACCTTTCGGTAGGCTCGGGTGTTGACCTCACACTTTACAACAAGGAAAACAAGGAAATAGGCACATACAGCCTCTCAAGTACTGTTTTAGGTCTTGGAGTAATCGAGGTTAGTAAGGATGGCGAACTGGTAATGAAGGCCCCTGCCGACTTTTCAGCAGCAAAGATTTTTTTCAAAGGCATAGGCATACGAGTTGGCGGTACAAGCGTTAACTACGCCTTTGTGCGCATGGCTCCCGATGCTGCCACACACCATTGTGCCATCAATGCCACCTCAAGCCGCGATGTTTCGGGCGAGTATAACGCTTTCACCTTGCAGCATAATGAAACGGTGCCCGTAAAATGGAATATCGTAGAGCAGCCTGAGGGTTCAAACATAGCGCTAAACGAGACTACTGGCGAAGTAACTAATATCTCTATCTCGGGCAAGTATGTTTTTAAAGCACAAGCGTTGGAAGACGATTGCTACGAATATACAACCGTAAACTATGCCCCTGTGGCACTGGCTCAGAACAGCGGCGAAAACATTCTCGTAAACAAGGAGGGCGAGCAGCCCAAATTTGTCTTGAGCGACAAGTCGGGTGGCGGCGTGCTGACCATCTTCAATGATATGCAGAACGAGTCGGCCATCCTCACCCCCACCCTTAACGACTATGCTTATCGCGAACCTGGCGTGCAGCTGATCGAGAACCACGGCCTCATCGGCATCAAGACCGCCGACGGCTCATCATTCAGCGAAAGCCTTGCAGGCTCTGCACGAGCTGCTTTTAATGGCAAGATGAAGGCTGGCTTCGTGGTGTCGGCCAAGGCTACAGGTCTGGGTGCCGACGTGTTTAAGTTTTACAACGTAAAGCTGTTCTACAAAGGCAAGGAAATAGAAGGCAAGGTTACTACCCACTGGGATGCTATCTCGGCCGGACTTATCGGTAGCGAGCAGACACGCAAGATGCGCTTAAGCGTTGACGTGCCCGCTGGTTGCCTCTTCGACGAGATTGTGCTCTACAACACCGGATTGCTTTCCGCCGACCTCGCACAGCTGAATATATACTATGCTTATGTGGCCGATGCCGAGACCGACAACGCCGCCACAAACATGCTGTATGACGCTGAGGTGGTATCGACACAAACCACCAACGCCTCTATCGACTTTGCTAATTCAACCGTCTTCCAAACCGTTAACGTTGGTAATGGCTTCGACAATTTGAGCAACTTGGTTGACAACGACAAGAAGTTTACAACAGCATACAAGCTGCCAAAAATTCTGACCGTGGGCACAGGTGCAACCATCGCCGTTAATATAGGCAAGATAGTGGATAAAGGACAGAACCTTATTATGGTAACCTCTGACCCAGCTACCCTGTTGGGCCTCGGCTTAGGAACAGGTATAAAAATGGAAACCTATCTTGATGGCAAGCCGAAAGAAACCGTGAAGAGCTGGAAGGTGCTGGGTGCTGACGTGATAGGTGGTAAGGGCGATGGCTATGCTGTGCTCGAAACACAAGAGCCGTTTGACCAGGTGCGCATTACATCAGCCTATGTAGCCAATCTGCTTGACCCCGTAGAGATAAAGGGCTTTGCGCTGCGCACCGACAAGAACGACGACGGAACGGTCAACACACAGAGCGATGTGCTGATACTGAACGAAGACGTGAAGCTGAATGAAACAAAGGCTTATACAAAGGCCAAGATGCTGCTGCGCCGTACATTTACAAAGAACGATGACGGCACAAAGGGTTGGAACTCGATTATCTTGCCTGTTGACATGACAGCCGCTCAGGTGAAGAAAGCCTTTGGCGAAGGCACAAAGGTAGCTCGGTTTAAAGACTTAGACGAAAACTGGATTAAGTTTGAAACGGTTGACATAGCGGGCGAAGGTGTAGTGCTCGAAAAGAACACACCTTATATCATCTTCCCCACTAATGAGGCATATAGCAACTACGAATATAACATCAACGGTGAAACAAAAACCATTAATACCCCAGTTCGGGATAAAATAGCGATTAGTTGCATGTGAAGACAGATACGCGAG
>OCRP01000191.1_pt1 | contig 73302 bp, 42 predicted proteins | sample 1538871 | NCBI WGS metagenome assembly OCRP01 (sample SAMN04571731, study PRJEB22368) | human gut metagenome | biome: human gut; material: stool | host: Homo sapiens | place: Luxembourg | collected 2012-09-20 | reverse complement strand
CAAGGACAATGCCCAAATTATGACATTTTTCACTTATCAATGATTTTATATGGTCCGCAACTTGCTGAAGTCCGGATTTCTTTATAACTTTGTGCCCTGCAGATGGGAGTGTTTTCTTTTCTTTTTTCACACACAAAGATACTAAAAAACACGAACATCTGCAACTTTTATTATACTTATTAACATACTGATAATCAAATATTTAAACCACAAATAAACAGCTCTTTTTACCACCTAAATTAACGAAGAACCAAAATATGTAGCGAAATTGTTTGTTTCTTGATATGCGTCAATGAAAACCGTATGAAAATTTCTTAATAAAAACTGTTCGTATTTCAAAAATTTATTTTACTTTTGCATCAAATAAATATCTACTGCGAAGAAAATGGACTGATTGCTTAGGTCCGTGGAGCTAGCCCAGCTGGGGCTTTGAACTAAACAATTTCTATAGTTGCATAGTTGCCGACAGGTGTAAACCGCAGGCAGGTGTGGACGCATTAATAACATTAAATGTTATAACTAACAACATTTTATAACAAAAGAAAAATAGAACTTGCCACACACAGTGGCTGATTGCTCATGCGTAATGGCCTGACTGTCAAATAGACAATTATCTTATAAGTTCAAATATTCAAAACCAAATTGTTTTCAAGTATGAAACTAAGAAGAATGTATCTTACCTCAGTTGTGGGCCTTATCTTTGGTCTACTATTGGGAGGTGTGGGTGAAGCCTTCGCCCAGACCGCAAAAGCAATTACCGGAAATGTCTCCGACGAAAAGGGAGAACCAATTATCAGCGGTACAGTAAAACTGAAAGACACCAACACCGCTACAATTACCGATTTTGACGGCAACTTCAAAATTTCTGTTCCTGCCAACGGCACTCTCGTGTTCTCTTACCTCGGCTATGTAACACAGGAAGTTCCTGTGGCACAGGCTAAGGGTGGCGTGCTCAACGTGCAGCTCAAGCCCGAAGATACCACTCTCGATGAGCTCGTGGTTGTGGGTTACGGTGTGATGCGTAAGAGCGACGTGACAGGTTCTATCGGCATTGCCAAGGGCGACGACATGAAGAAGAACCAAAACTTCTCGGCCATCGATAACCTTCGCGGTAAGGTGTCGGGTGTGAACGTGTTCTCTAACTCAAGCCAGCCCGGTGCTTATAACAATAAGGTTGTGATCCGTGGTATGGCTACCATCAACTCGTCTACCGATCCTCTCTATGTGGTTGACGGCGTGGTGATGGAAGGCTTCGGCATGATCAACCCTAACGACATCGAGTCGATGGAGGTGTTGAAGGACGCTTCTGCTACCGCTATCTACGGTGCTCGTGGCGCCAACGGCGTTATCCTCGTTACCACAAAGCGTGGTCTGAAGAACGAGGAGGGCACACGCATCAGCTACGATGGATCGTTCTCTATCAGCACAATGGCTCGTAAGATGGACGTGCTCAACGCTCAGGAGTGGTGCGACGCTTTCATGATTGGTCTTGAGAATGAAAATACATATCAAGGTAAGAATTGGAGCTTGAACCGTGCCGACTGGTTTAACGATAGCAACTACTTTGATGCTAACGGTAACCCTCTCTATGACACCAACTGGCAGGACGAGGCTACACGCACTGCTTTCTCTCACAACCACCAGATCAGCATCCAGCAGGCTGGTAAGAAGTCGTCAATGGGCGCCTTCCTTAACTATACCGACCAGCAGGGCATAGTGCTTGACACTTACAGCAAGCGTGTAAATGCTAAGATGACTTACGACGCTAATCCTACCGAGTGGCTGTCGACAGCTGTTAACTTGACCGTTAACCACACCTGGACTCACTATACTCCTGAGGACGGCGGTGGCCAGGACGCTCGTCGTACTATGATTGAGATGTTGCCTTGGTTGCCCGTTAAAGACAAGAACGGCAAGTACACTACTTCACAGAGCATTGGTGGTGGCATGTCTGATTATGGTTTCGAGGGTATGACTAACCCTGTTGCTATCTTGAAAGGCCAGACCTATGGCAACTATCGCACACAGCTCTTCGGTAACGCTGCCTTCACCTTCCACCTCCTTGATGGTCTGGATCTGAAGACTCAGTTTGGTGTTGACTATCACCACAACCGTAACACTTATTATAGCTCACGCGACCTCGTTAACCTGTCACAGGGCGAGCAGGGACGCGCCTCTATCGGCAACAGCGACGTGCTCTACTGGCAGGAGGAGACCTACCTCACTTATAATAAGGTGTTCGACATCCATCGTATCAACGCAATGGCCGGTCTTTCTTGGCAGGAGCGCACATACGACTATAACTACATGTACACTCAGGGCTTCACTGACGACTTCTTTAAGACCTTCAATATGGGTGCTGGTACCAAGCCTAACTCACCCGAGTCAAGCTGGAGCCGCTGGCGCATGAACTCTTATTTCCTCCGTCTGGCTTACACCCTGAAGGACCGCTACTCTGCAACCGTTACCGCTCGTGCCGACGGTTCATCTAAGTTTGGTAAGAACAATAAGTATGCGTTCTTCCCCTCTGCAGGTCTTGCTTGGAACATCTCTCAGGAAGACTTCATGAAGGATATCAAGGCTATCAGCAACCTGAAATTGCACACCAGCTTCGGTATTACTGGTAACTCAGAGATTGATCCCTATCAGTCTTTGTCTACTGTAACCAGTGGTACATTGCTGCAGGGTGGTACTCGCGTTCCTTATTCATACGCAAACAAATTCAGCAATAAGGATTTGAAGTGGGAGAAGACCGCACAGTTTGACTTTGGCTTCAACCTCGGTTTGTTCCAGGATCGTTTGAACTTCGACGTTTCTTACTATCACAAGAAGACCACCGACCTGTTGCTCGACTGCCCTGTTCCTAATTCAACAGGTTATACCTCTGTATTCAAGAACATCGGTTCTGTTAAGAACCAGGGTCTCGACATCATGGTTAGCGCTACTCCGTTCCGTTCAAAGGACTTTACATGGACTTCTACTCTGAACCTCAACTACAATAAGAACGAAATCACCAAGCTGGGCGAAACAAATGCTGACATAGGCTTGATGAACTGGGTAGGTGGCTACGAAGGCGTGCTGCGCGTTGGCGAGAGCATGGGTTCATTCTACGGTTATCGTCGTCTCGGCGTATGGACCAAGGAAGACTTTGCCGCTGGTAAGTGTAAGAAGAATCAGGTAGGTCGTGCTAAGCGTACTGAGACAAAGGAAATCCTGGGTAAGGGTATTCCTGATTGGACTGGTAGCTGGGTGAACACCTTCAACTACAAGAACTGGGATCTTACCCTCGATATGCAGTTTGTATGGGGCGTTGAAACCATGCAGCAGTTCTACCACTCTACATACGACCGCTTCGGCATTACCAACGGTTTGAGCAACATCCTGTATGACGCTTACAATGGCACTAACCCCGGCGCTATGGAGCAGATGATTTATCTGAGCAACACCAACCACGCTGGTCAGGACACCACTATCGATTCTGCTTGGATTGTTGACGGTTCATACCTGCGTTGCAACATGTTGCAGATTGGCTATACCTTCGACCGTAGTCTTATCAAGCCTCTCGGTCTCTCTGGCCTCCGCGTTTACGCAAGTGCTAACAACCTGTTCATGCTCTGCTCAAGCGATTTCAATGGCTTCGATCCCGAGACTACCTCACAGACCGACTCTATGGGTAGCAAGTTTGGACAGAACGCTGCCTTCTTCTCTTATCCAAGAGCAAGAACCTTCACATTAGGTCTTAGCGTAGCATTCTAATCTAAGAGGTTAATTGTAAAATTCTCAAAGCAATATTCATGTAACACTTGTGTGCCCTTGCAAAAGGGTGCACACTAAAAAGAACAAAAGCAATGAAAAAGAAATTATATATAGCAGCCATAGCCTGTGCTTGTCTTGTAGGATTTTCATCTTGCGAAAGCTGGCTTGAGGAGGAAACCCGTTCGACAAAAACTGATGAGGTGTTCCCCACGCTGCAGAGCGATGTCGAATCGATGGTGACATCTTTGTATCGCACTGGTGCCCCGTCGGAGTTGACTGGTGCTGGTACCGCATACATGGGCCCATGTTCTACACTGGGTGGTATGCTTACAGGCTATTTCAGCAACGAGTATGAAGGCCAGGAGCGTACATGTGCTTATGCTCGTACGTTGACACGTCAGGAAAATACTAATACAGTATCTGAAAGCTTCAGCAGCTTGTACACCAACAGCTATAAAGCTATCCGTATTGCCAACACTGTAATACAGCGTGCTGGAAACATCACAATGTCAGAAGAAACACGTAACGAACTGATTGCTCAGGCAAAATTCTTCCGTGCTTTCAACTATTTCACATTGGTAAAGTATTTTGGCGATGTACCTTTGATTACAGAGCCTTATGCTGATGCCACTGCTGAACTGCAAATTGCTAAGTCGCCCGCAACCGCTGTATATGCAGTGATTGAGCAAGATTTGAAAGATGCTGTAAACGCTCTTCCCGCAAAGAAATTCTATGAAAATGGAAATAAGGTAGGTAAGTATGCTGCTGCTATGTTGCTCACATCTGTTTATATGCAGGAATGTAAGTATAGCGATGCTGCAAACAGCGTGAAGACTGTGCTTAACTCAGGTCACGCTCTTACTGCTAATGGCGACCTCGCTATGAACAGTGCTTTCAATAAGCTTCGCTCTACCGATGGTTTGGACGAGGTTATCTATGCTTACGAGTATAATGCTACTATCAGCACCAGTGGTTGGTGGCCTACCTATGCTTTCTCTGGTACAGCAGAGGGTATCTTTGATACATTCAGTTTGAGCCGTCGCGTTTATGGTCCCTCAACTCGCTTCCTCAATATCTATGATGCTAATGACCTGCGTGTACAGCCCAACCAGTTCTTCCACTGGAATTTCACCTTTACCAACAAAAAGGGTGTTGTGAAGAATTGGCACTCTACTGAGCCTGGTTGCTGGTATTACTATGACGAAGAGGCTATGATGAAGACTGGTCAGGGTACCAAGGATTTCAACTTCTTCCGCTATTCAGAGGCTCTGCTCGACGCTGCTGAGGCTATCGTACAGGCTGGTGGCGCTGTTACCGACGAGGCTGCTGGCTATCTGGCACAGGTACAGGCTCGTGCTAACACTGAGGGCAAGACCGCTGAACAGATTAAGACCGCTTTGATGGGTCTGTCTAAGGACGACTTCATCCACGCTTGCTGGACAGAGCGTCTGCGCGAGTTCCCGCTCGAGTTTAAGATTTGGGACGACTGCTTGCGTACAAAGATGTTCCCCAACGTTTCTGAGACCACTAAGGGTAAGGTTGACTATGTTAACCTCGTGGGTGCTACGAATGGTTCGGGTGCTACCTTCAAGACTACTGATCTTGTATGGCCGTTCCCGCTTACTGAGCTTCAGCGTAACAAACTGCTTGAGCAGAACGAAGGTTATGCAAAAGAGTAAGGCACCCGAAACATTTTTATAATTAGACAGTAAAAAAAGAGGAGGTGCTCAAATTTCGCACTTCCTCTTTTTCCGTTTTTATTTATTGCTTTCATTTATTGCTTTTTCATTTATTGCTTTTCTTCTCTTTAAAAAGCAATTGAACAATTTTCGCGATTAAACTATTATCGAGATAAAACGTTTTAAGAAATTATTCTATGAACATTAAACACATTACGTTAGGCTTTGCCCTTCTGCTCACCGTGCCCGTTATGGCGCAGAAAAAGTCAGCCGCCAAGGCTGACCGTAAGCAGGCTTCGCTGCCTGTCTATAAGCAAGCCACGCAGCCCATCGAGGCGCGTGTGGCCGATCTAATCAGCCGCATGACGGTGGAGGAGAAGGTCGGTCAGCTTGTCTGTCCGCTGGGCTGGGAGATGTATACCAAGACCGGAAAGAACAGCGTGGAGCCGTCAGAGCTCTTCAAGAAGAAGATGGATGCCGCGCCCATAGGCTCGTTCTGGGCTGTGCTGCGTGCCGACCCATGGACACAGAAGACGCTTGAGACAGGCTTGAACCCCGAACTGGCGGCAAAGGCCATCAACGCCCTTCAACGTTATGCGGTGGAGAAGACGCGCCTCGGCATACCTATCCTCTTTGCCGAGGAGTGTCCGCACGGCCACATGGCCATCGGCACAACGGTCTTCCCCACATCGCTCAACGCGGCTTCTACATGGAACCCGTCGCTGCTTTACGACATGGGCTCAGCCATTGGTCTTGAAGCAGCTGCACAGGGATCAAACATTGGCTACGGGCCTGTGCTCGACGTGGCTCGTGAGCCTCGCTGGTCGCGCATGGAGGAGACCTTCGGCGAAGATCCCTGGCTCACATCGGTGCTTGGCACAGCCGTGGTGCGCGGCATGCAGGGCGACAACTCTGCCGACAAGCAACACGTCATCTGCACGCTGAAACACCTTGCTGCCTACGGTGTGCCTGAGGGTGGCCACAACGGTGGACCGGTTTATGGAGGTGAACGTCTGTTGCGCTCACAGTTGCTGCTGCCCTTTGAGACGGCGGTAAAGGCTGGAGCAGGAACGGTCATGACCTCTTACAACAGCATTGACGGTGTGCCCTGTACCTCAAACCGCCGCTTGCTCACCGACATGTTGCGTGGCGAGTGGGGCTTCAAGGGCTTTGTCTACAGCGACCTGTTGTCGGTCGACGGCATTGCGGGCATGGGTGCTGCTGCCAACAACAAAGAGGCGGCTGTGCTTGCTCTGAAGGCTGGTCTCGACATGGATCTCGGCGGTGGAGCTTTCGGCAACAACCTGAAGAAGGCGCTCGACGAGGGTCTTGTAACAATGGCCGACATCGACCGCGCTGTGGCCAATGTGCTGACCATGAAGTTTAACCTCGGCCTCTTCGACAATCCTTATGTTCAGCCCAAGCGTGCCCGCGAGGTGTGCCGTTCGGCCGAGCATAAGCAGTTGGCGCAGAGGGTTGCTGCTGAGGGTACCGTGCTGCTGAAGAACGATGGCGTGCTACCCTTGAGCCGCTCAATGAAGCGCATCGCCGTGATTGGTCCTAACGCCGACATGCCTTACAACCAGCTTGGCGACTACACCGCTCCGCAGGCTCGTGAGGAGATCAGCACGGTGCTCGATGGCGTTCGTGCCGTGGTGGGCAGCGACATGGAGGTGGTCTATGAGCGTGGTTGCGCTGTCCGCGACACCACCACTGCCGACATCGCCGCCGCCGTGCGTGCCGCCGAAGGTGCCGATGCTGTGGTGCTCGTGGTTGGTGGATCGAGTGCTCGCGATTTTAAGACCAAGTATATTGCCACAGGTGCCGCCACCGTTGACGAGAGCAAGACGCTCTCTGACATGGAGTGTGGCGAGGGTTTTGACCGTGCCACGCTGTCGTTGCTCGGCAAGCAGGAACAGCTCATCGAGGCTGTTGCCAAGACGGGCAAGCCGTTGGTTATCGTCTACATTGAGGGTCGTCCGCTGCTCATGAACCGCGCTTCAGAGGTGGCTAACGCTCTGCTCACGGCATGGTATCCTGGCGAGCAGGGCGGCAAGGCCATAGCGTCAATTTTGTTTGGCGATGTCAACCCATCGGGCAAGTTGCCGGTGAGCATACCGCGCAGCGTGGGACAGCTGCCTGTTTATTATAGCCAGAACATCAAGCGCGACTATATGGACGAGAAGGGCACGCCCCTCTATCCCTTCGGCTACGGTTTGAGCTACACCCGGTATGCTTATTCTGACCTCACCGTTACGCCGCTCACCGCTTCTTCCGACTCTGTGCGCGTGTCGCTCACCGTTAAGAACACAGGCGAACGCAGTGGTGACGAGGTGGTGCAGCTTTATCTCTCCGACCGTGCCGCCACGGTGTCGCAGCCGCCTCTCCAGCTCCGTGCTTTCAAGAAGGTGTGTCTCGATGCAGGTGAGAGTGAGCGCGTTGAGTTCACCCTTGGCTTCAAAGAGTTGTCGCTTATCGACCAAGACATGAAGCGTGTGGTTGAGCCGGGCTTCTTCGATGTGCTTGTCGGTTCATCATCTGCCGACATACATCTCAAGGCACAGTTTGAGGTAAAACGTTGATGCAACAAAACGTTTTATAGCACCTTTTCTCGCCATGGCAAAGCTCAAGCAAAGCTTGGCTCTGCTCATCTGGCTTAACGAAAACGTTCCATTTCATGGCACCTTTTCTCGCCATGGCAGAACTAAAGCAAGCTTTATTTCTGCTCATCTGGCTTAACGAAAACGTTGAAAACGTCGTGTCAAAGAAGCTTGACGGTCATCGTGCTCCGACCGAGGTACGCATGTACTCCGACCGAGGTACACACGTACTCCGACCGAGGTACACATGTACCCCGACCGAGGTACACATACGTTCCGACCGAAATGAGCCGACTTTCAAATATTTCTTACATCAATTTTAGGCTTTAAAGGTCTTGTAGGAATGGGCGTTTTGAGCTTATTTACATAAAAAATAGGGCGAACGCATAATGTTGCGTCCGCCCTAATTCTGTTTATCCGCCATTTAAGACCTTTGTTTTTCCCTTATTGGCTTTATCCTTTTTTACTCGTTACCCATTTCCCTTCTTGCTTTTTTACCCATTACCCATCTTGTTTTTTACCTTTTTACTTTTTTACCTTTTTACCTTTAAAAAAGGGCAATTGGATTTTTCACTTTTCACTTTTCACTTTTCACTCTTCACTCTTCACTTTTCACTTAATATCTCCTCCATCCCCTTGCGTCTCTTCTCGTTTCGTGGGCAGTCGGGAGCTATATGTCCGAGCGGAATGATGGCCACAGCCTCAAGGTTAGGTTCAGGGAACAGTTCGTGCATCACCGCAGGGTCGAAGTTGCACACCCAGCAGGTGCCCAGTCCGCGTTCCGTGGCGGCGAGACACAGGTGCTCTGTTGCTATTGCCACATCAATGTCGCCGTGAGCCTTGCTGTCGTAGCTGCGCGTCCAGCATGCGCTGTTGTCTTTTAAGCACACAATGTAGAGAGGAGCTGTGTGGAACCACTCGCGGTCGTAGGCCAGTTGCAGCTTGGCTTTAGCCTCCTCACTGCGCACGATGACAAACTTCCACGGTTGTTTGTTCACCGCCGACGGTGCCATGCGCACACACTCCATTATGTAATCAAGATCCTCCTTGCTCACAGGCTCGGCTGTATATTTGCGTGCCGAGAAACGCTTTTTTGAAAGTTCAAGTATGTTCATAATAAAACTTATTTGTTTCGATAGGCGAGGGGAGACATTCCCGACTGCTGCTTGAAGAAGTTGGTCAGCGCACTTTGGTCGCTGAAGCTCAGACTATGCGCATACCACACCTTGCAACGTCAAAACTGTCACGCTGCAAAATTAGTCATTTCTCCAATTATTTGTTTTAAATTTTCTACAATTATTTGTAAAAAACAAAATAGGGGCCGAATTTCTTAAAAAAAAACTTATAATGCGGGCTTTGCAACCGAGTTGCAAAATAAAAGTGCTATTTTTGCAATGTGAAATTATCTGTACGCAAAAATCTGTCGGTGCTGGCGTTGGTTCTGTTCCTTGTGCTGGTGCTCTTCCCCCATCATCACCACGATGGTGGCGCGTTTTGCGTATCGGTAAAACTGTGCCAGAAAGACGGGCGCGTGAACGATGAACACACGCACCATTGCCACAACCCAAAGCTCGACCAGCATCATCTCTTTGTGCCTGCGGGGCAGAAAGAGCTTCACGCCTTGCATATTCTTGATGGCGGCGACAGTTTCCTTGGCGGTGGTTTTGGAGGCTTCGGCCCGTTTCTTCCTTGCGCTTTTTGGGAGGGCAACAGTTGCGCCCTTTCTCTTTACGCGTCTGTAGGCAGAACCCTCTTTGCTTCTGCTCCTGTGGCGCTTCTTGCTTGCTGCCATGGTAAGCATTGGAAAAGGCGTGGTCCCCCGACAGTTCAATAGTTTTCCTTTTTTTTATTTCACTTTTTCCTATCGGGTTATTGCTCAGTAGAAGCCCGGTACAAGCTTACTGTCTTAAAAAAAACTGTAACCGAACAGTTTGAAAATTTTGTAACAGAACCGATTTAAAAAAATCAGCAACAAGACCAAACACAATGATTATCAGATATTTTAATGTGCTCATGGCTGCTCTTGCGGTCATGACAATGGTCTCATGTCATGGTGCCGCATCGGGCCACGACCACGACCATGAGGGCGATGAGGCCGTAAACGAGAAAAACCATGACGACGAAGATCACGCCCACGAAGCCGACGAGCACGATGCTCACGGCGAAGAAACCGACGACATCCATTTCACCGAAGCGCAGGCCAAAGCCTGCTGTCTGACGGTGCAGACGCTCACACCTTCGCCCTTTGCCGAGGTGGTGCATGTGAGCGGACGGGTGCTCCCGGCACAGGGAGCAGAGGCCACGGTCACAGCTACCATGGCGGGCATCGTGGCGTTCACGGGCAAGAGCATGACCGAGGGGGCTGCCGTGAGCGCTGGCACAACCCTCTTTGTTGTCGACGCCAAGAGCATGGCCGACGGCAACCCTGCTGCCGTGGCGCAGAGCGAGATGAAGGCTGCACGGCTGGCTTATGAACGTGCCAAGAAGCTGGCTGCCGACAACATCGTCTCACAACGCGAGCTTGAAGAGGCGCGTCAGCGCTTCGAGGCTGCCAAGGCCACAGCCAAGAGCCTGGGGTCGGCAGCACAGCGACGTGGCGTTGCCACACCCATTGGCGGCTACATCAAGAACCTGCTCGTCAAGCCGGGCGACTATGTGATGGCAGGACAGCCGCTTGCCACCGTCACACAGAGCCGACGGGTGCAGCTTCGCGCCGACGTGCCTGAACGTTTCTACACCATGCTGCCGCGCATCGTAACGGCCAACTTCCGCATGGCCTACGACAGCGAGAACCGTGTCTATTCGATAAAGGAGCTTGGCGGACGACTGGTGTCGAAGGGCAAGGCCTCTGACACCGACGACCATTTTGTGCCCGTGATCTTCGAGTTCAACAACACCGGCGACATCGTGGCTGGCAGCTTTGCCGAGGTATATCTTCAGGGAGCGCAGCGCAACGGCGTGCTGGCGGTTCCCTCTGAGGCTGTGACCGAGGCGCAAGGGCTCTTTTTTGTTTATGTTAAGACCGCTGCCGACATCTACCGCCGCGTCGAGGTCAAGACGGGTGCCACCGACGGACGCCGCATAGAGATTCTCTCCGGTCTTAAGGCTGGCGACAAGGTGGTGGCACACGGAGCCACACAGGTGCGTCTGGCCGCCAGCGCAAGCGTGGTGCCTGAGGGGCATCATCATTAAGTTGACGAGTTGACAAGTTGACAAGGAGATTTGTCCATTCGCTCGGCTTTGCCGCTTGTATTAGCAAGAACTTCACGAGCGAAGCGAGTTATCTTCCAATAACTTCTTTCGCTTGCGAAATTAAAAAAAATAGAAACAAAACATTCAGAAATCGTGTTAAACAAGATAATTTCTTTTTCGTTGCACAACCGCCCGGTCATTCTGTTCTTCAGCGTGCTGCTCATGGTCGTGGGCATCTGGACGGCGTGCAAGATGGAGGTTGATGTCTTCCCCGACCTCAATGCTCCAACCGTGGTGGTCATGACCGAGGCACAGGGCATGGCATCTGAAGAGGTGGAACGCCTCGTGACCTTCCCCATAGAGACCGCCGTCAACGGTGCCACCGACGTGCGCCGCGTGAGGTCTTCATCAACAACAGGCTTTTCGGTGGTGTGGGTAGAGTTCGACTGGGGTACCGACATCTACCGCGACCGACAGATCGTGTCGGAGAAGTTGGCAACCATCGGCGATGCCTTGCCACAAGGGGTGGGGCAGCCCACGCTCGGACCGCAGTCGAGCATCCTCGGCGAGGTCATGTTCATAGGCCTCACAGCCGACAGCACCTCCATGGGCGACCTGCGCACGCTCGCCGACTGGACCGTTCGTCCGCAGCTCCTCGCCACGGGTGGCGTGGCTCAGGTCACGGTCATGGGCGGCGACATCATGGAATATCAGATACGCATTCATCCTGAGCGCATGCGCCATTATGGTGTGACGCTCACACAGGTCATGGATGCCACGCGCAACATGAACCGCAACGCCTCGGGTGGCGTGCTCTATGAGCGCGGCAACGAGTATATTGTGCGCGGCGTGCTCACCACCGCCAACACCGAGCTTCTCGGACAGGCGGTCGTGGCAACCACAGCCAAGGGACAGCCTGTGGTGCTTGCCGATGTTGCCGACGTCGAGATGGGCGTGAAGAGTCCGAAGATGGGCTTGGCTTCTGTCTCGGGCAAGCCTGCCGTCCTGCTGACCGTCACCAAGCAGCCGTCGACGAGCACGCTTGAGCTCACCGGGAAGCTCGATGAGGTGGTGGAGCAGATGCGGTCGGCGCTGCCCAAGGACGTGAAGGTGAACACGCAGCTCTATCGTCAGCAAAACTTTATCGACTCTTCCATCTCCAACATCAAGAAGTCGCTTGTCGAGGGAGGCATCTTCGTGGTGCTCGTGCTTTTCATCTTCCTCATGAACGCCCGCACAACCGTCATCTCGCTTGTCACCATCCCGCTCTCGCTGCTCATCACCATGCTTGTGCTCCACGTCATGGGGCTCACCATCAACACCATGAGCATCGGCGGCATGGCCATAGCCATCGGCTCGCTTGTCGACGATGCCATTGTCGACGTTGAGAACGTGTTTAAGCGGCTGCGCCAGAACGCCCGTCTGCCCAAGGAGCAACGGCAGAGCAAGCTCGACGTGATCTTCCACGCCTCTCATGAGGTGCGCATGCCGATCCTCAACTCCACCCTCATCATCGTGGTGAGCTTCGTGCCTCTGTTCTTCCTCTCGGGGCTCGAAGGCCGAATGTTGGCACCTCTGGGCGTGAGCTTCATCGTGTCGCTCTTCGCCTCTACCATAGTGGCTCTCACGCTCACACCCGTGCTCTGCTCTTATCTGCTTAAGGACGGAGCTGGAAGCGAAGGAAGTGAAGAGGGAAGAGTGAAGAGTGAAGAATTCAATAGCTTGAGCCTTGAAAATGAAGGGGGAAGAGTGAAGAGTGAAAAATTCAATGGCGACAGCCCTCACGGGGCGGGCTCTCAGGAGCCGCGGTGGGTGCGTGCTATGAAGGTGCGCTATGAGCAGCTGCTCATGCGTGTGCTCGACGGTCCCAAGCGTGCCATCCTCATCGCCACAGGCGTGCTGGTGGTTCTCACGCTTGTGCTCTTCTTCAACCTCGGCCGTTCCTTCCTGCCGCCCTTCAACGAGGGGTCGTTCACCATCAACGTGAGCACGCTCCCTGGCGTGTCGTTCGAGGAGAGCGACCGCATGGGTGAGCAGGCAGAGCGTCTGCTGCTTCAGGTGCCAGAGGTCAAGGACGTGGCGCGCAAGACAGGACGTGCTGAGCTCGACGAGCATGCGCTGGGCGTGAACACCAGCGAGATGGAGGTGCCCTTCGAACTTAAAGACCGGAGCAAGGAAGAGGTGATGGCCGACATACGCTCCAAGCTGCGCATGCTCCCCGGTGTGAACGTGGAGATCGGGCAGCCCATCTCTCACCGCATCGACGCCATGCTCTCGGGCACCAAGGCGGGCATTGCCATCAAGGTGTTTGGTCCCGACCTCACCACGCTCCATTCAATAGGCCTGCAGATACAACAGGCCACACGCTCCATCGACGGCGTGACTGACCTTAACGTGGAGCAACAGGTGGAGCGTCCGCAGCTCGTCATCCGTCCGCGCCGCCTGCTCCTCGCCAGCAACGGCATAACGCTGCCTCAGTTTGCCGCTTACGTCAACGCCGCCTTGGGTGGCGAGGTGGTGAGCCAGGTGCAGGACGGCGGCAAGACTTTCGACCTTACCGTGCGCATGGCCGATGAAGACATCAACTCTATCGACCACATACGCAACATGCTCATCGACACAGCCGACGGCCGACAGGTGTGTCTCTCCGATGTTGCCGACATCTTCTCTTCTGCCGGTCCCAACACCATCAGCCGTGAGAACGCGCAGCGCAAGCTCGTGGTCTCGGCCAACGCTCAGGGACGCGACCTGCGCAGCGTGGTCAACGACATGCGGCAGAGCATAGAGACAAACGTCAAGCTGCCCGACGGCTACCGCGTAGAGTATGGCGGACAGTTTGAGAGCGAGGCATCGGCTTCGCGTCTGCTCCTCGGCCTCTCGGTGGTGAGCATTGTCGTCATCTTGCTGCTGCTCTACCTCCAGTTTCGCTCGTGGAAGCAGAGCGTGGTGGTGCTCCTCAACCTGCCTCTTGCCCTCATTGGCGGCGTGCTCGCCCTTGTGGTGACGGGTGGCGTGGTGAGCATTCCTGCCATCATCGGCTTCATCTCGCTCTTCGGAATGGCCACCCGTGGTGGCATGCTGCTTGTCGACCGTTACAACGAGCTGGCGCGTCACGGTCTGTCGCGTCGCGAGGTGGTGCTGCGTGGCTCGCTCGACCGTCTGCTCCCCATCCTCATGACGGCTCTCAGCTCGGGGCTCGCACTCATTCCCTTGGCGCTCGGCAGCAGCTTGCCCGGCAACGAGATCCAGAGTCCCATGGCGCAGGTCATGCTCGGCGGTCTGCTCACCAGCACCCTGCTCAACCTCATCATCGTGCCGCTCATGGCACCGTTGAAGGTTAAGGAAACTGGCGATTGATGATGAGCAGCTGCTTATTTTTTGCGCTTCGCGCATTTTTAAACATTAATTTCCATTAATTGAACATTCTTGCGCTCCGTAGGTGCTCAGGCGCTTCGCGCATTTTTAAACATTAATTTCCATTAATTGAACATTCTTGCGCTCCGTAGGTGCTCAGGCGCTTCGCGGAGTATGAACATCTAATTTTCCGCGCGAAGCGCGTATTAATGATAATTAATGGGTCATTAATGAAAATTAATGTTTAAAACAACACGAGCGCGAAGCGCGATGTAAATAATAAACTTTGCGAAAGTTCAGTTAAAGACAAAAAACAAAGGAATTGTTAAAAACGAAACAGATGAAGAAAAATATGACATGGGCACGAAACGGCGTGCTCTTCATGGCTCTCTCTATATGCGCCCTCACAACGGGGGCGCAGGAGGCCGAGCCGACAACGTTTGGCGTGTGGACAGCGCAGATGCAGACCATTGCCCGCAACAACGCCTCTTTGCGCGCCCTCCACAGCTCGCTTGAGGCCACGCGCCTGGCCAACGGTGCCGACAATGCCTTGCCCAACCCAGAGGCAGAGGTGGCTTACATGTTTGGCAGTCCGAAGGGGGTGCCTAACCGCACCAACGTGGCTGTGACGCAGACCATCCCCTGGGGCGTGCTCACAGGCCACCGCTCGCGCCTGTCGAAGGCTGCCAACTCGTCGGCGGCTGCCACCTACCGCGTGGCCTTTCAGCGGGTCATGGGCGAGGCCGATGCTGCTCTCGTGAGCATGGTCCATCTTAACCGCTTGTGCCGCGAACTGGAGAGCCGTCTTGCTCAGGCACGCGACATCGCCTCGATGTATGAGAAGAAGTTTAAGGATGGCGACATCAGCATCGTTGAGCTCAACAAGGTGCGGCTCAACGCGTCGGTGGCTGAGGCCGAGCTGCAACGTGCCAAGGCCGACCGCCATGCCGCCGGGCAGACGCTTCAAGCTCTTAACGGTGGACAGCCGCTCGCCGTCGCCGACACCCTTTATCCCGTGGCCGCGGCGCTGCCGCCGCTTGACGTGCTGAAGGCGGACCTCGCGCGCAGTGCAGCCGTGACACAGGCTGAGGCATCGGTGGCTGAGAGCGAGGCTGCCATAAAGCTTGCCAAGACGGAGGGGCTGCCACAGCTCACCGTGGGCTTTCAGGGCGAATATATAAAGGACAACAACTACAGCGGTCCGAGCGTGGGACTCTCCATTCCGCTCTGGGGCAACTCGCGCCGCAAGGTCAAGGCGGCGCGTGCCGAGCAGGTGGCGCGCAAGCTCGACCTGCAGGCCGTGCGCCAGCAGCAGCAGATGGAGCTGGAACAGGCCTATGCGCAAGCTGTGGAGCTGCGGGCCACCGCCGACCGTCTGCGCTCTGACCTCAACGCAGCATCTTCCGACACGCTCTTGCGCCGCTCGCTCGAGGCAGGACAGCTGTCGCTGCTCGACTATCTGCTTGAGCAGTCGTTCTACTATTCGGCCCGCACCGCCCTTCTCGATGCTGAACGCGATGCTCAACTGGCTTTGTCTCAGTTACGGACGCTGATGTATTAAGTGGACGGAAAACAACCGAATAGGCACAAGACTGCTTCGTGCAGCATGAAAAACGGATAATTGTTGAGTCTTGTTTTAGTTAAAACAGTAAAATTTTCTCAATAATTATCCGTTTCTCTATCTCAATAGAAAGATAAACGTTATCTTTGCAGACCCGATGACGGGGTATGGACGACTATAAAAAACAGAATGAAACCCAAAATAATTAATTTTTAAACAAAAAAGGTATGAATAAGAAAATGATGTTTTTGGCAGTTGCAGCCGTCGCTCTGATGGCTTCGTGCTCAGGCAAGAAGACTGCTCCCAACGTTAGTGAAGCCGACTCGGCAAACCAGGCAGACACCACAGCTGCCGCAACTGTTGACCTCGCTTCTGTGGCTGGCACCTACGAGGGCACTCTCCCTGCTGCCGACTGCCCGGGAATAAAGACCGTGCTCACGATAAACGCCGACAGCACCTACGAGCTGAAGCAAGACTATATTGACCGCCCCGACTCACACGACGAGGCCAGCGGCGTGTTCCAGGTGCTCGATGGTGGCGTGCTCATGCTCGTGCGTCCGTCAAGCGGCGACCACACCTTCTATAAGGTTAAGGACGCAGGCAGCATCGTCATGACCGACTCGCTCGGAAACGAGCCTGAGGGAGAAACGGCGAAGCTCTATGTTTTAAAGGTAAAAAAGTAAAAAGGTAAAAAGGTAAAAAAGGCTGACGCCATTGAAAGGGAAGAGTGAAGAACGAAGAGCGCCTTTAAGGGAAGAGTGAAGAACGAAGAGTGAAGAATTCATGTGCTTGTTTTTCACATAGCCTTGGCCCTTGAAAGGGAAGAGTGAAGAACGAAGAGTGAAGAATTCATGTGCTTGTTTCTCACATAGCCTTGGCCCTTAAAAGGGAAGAGTGAAGAACGAAGAGTGAAGAATTCATGTGCTTGTTTCTTACATAGCCTTGGCCCTTGAAAGGGAAGAGTGAAGAACGAAGAGTGAAGAATTCATGTGCTTGTTTCTCACATAGCCTTGGCCCTTAAAAGGGAAGAGTGAAGAACGAAGAGTGAAGAATTCATGTGCTTGTTTCTTACATAGCCTTGGCCCTTGAAAGGGAAGAGTGAAGAACGAAGAGTGAAGAATTCATGTGCTTGTTTCTCACATAGCCTTGGCCCTTGAAAGGGAAGAGTGAAGAACGAAGAGTGAAGAATTCATGTGCTTGTTTCTCACATAGCCTTGGCCCTTGAAAGGGAAGAGTGAAGAACGAAGAGTGAAGAATTCATGTGCTTGTTTCTCACATAGCCTTGGCCCTTGAAAGGGAAGAGTGAAGAACGAAGAGTGAAGAATTCATGTGCTTGTTTCTCACATAGCCTTGGCCATAGAATTCTTCACTCTTCACTCTTCACTCTTCACTTAAAGGCGCTCTTCTCTTTTCTCTTTTCACTTAAAAAAATGAATGTTCTGATAATAAATGCCAGTCCGCGAAAGAACGGCAACATCGACCGCATGCTTAAAGCCATGCAAGACGAGGCTGAGCGCCTTGGCCACGAGGTGAACAATGTGCGTGTTGATCGGCTCCATGTGGCTCCGTGCTGCGGTTGCATGGCCTGCAGGAGCAAGCTCCGTTGCGTGTTGCCCGAGGACGATGCGCAGCGTGTGCTGGAGCAGATAAGGTGGTGCGAGGTCCTCGTCATTGGTGCCCCGTGCTATTGGGGCAACATTCCGGGCTCCCTGAAACTGCTTTTCGACCGCATTGTCTACGGCATGATGGGCGAGAACCGTCTCGGCATCCCCGTGCCATTGCATAAGGGCAAGAAGGCGGTGGTGGTGACAACCTGCACCACCATCTGGCCTTTCAACATCCTTGCCAACCAGACGCGAGGTGTGAAACGCGCCCTCAAGGAGATTCTACGCTATAGCGGCTTCCGCCTTGTCAAGACCATACAGAAGGGCGGCACCAAGAACGGCAAGCCTGTGAGCGACCGTGAGCTTCAGCGCTGCAAGAAGGCCATGAGAGCGGTCTTCTGATTGTTGACAAGTAGATGAGTTGACAAGTAGACGAGTTGACAAGTAGACGAGTAAAAAAAATTGTCTCTATTGTCTCTATTGTCTTTAACCCCCCACAAGCGGAAACCGCAAGTGAGAACCGCAAGCGGAAAGTGGAAAGCAGAAACCAGAAAAACTTTCTGTTGTCTTATAAAAAAATCGCGAGCAAGCGGAAAAAACAAAAATATCAAATAAAAAAACAATGTTACCTCCCAACTTACAAGCGCGTGTAGACCGCGCAGTAGACAATTTTATGCAAGGCTACGGCTGCTGCCAGTCGGTAGTGGCAGCCTTTGCCGACCTCTACGGTCTCGACGACACCATGGCCAAGCGCATAGGAGCAGGCTTTGGTGGCGGTGTCGGCCGCATGAGGATGATGTGTGGTGCCGTGTCGGGCATCGTGGTCCTTGTGGGTTTAGACTGTGGTCAGACCGAGGGCAGCGACCGCGAGGGTAAGTCGGCCTGTTACAAGGTTGTGCAGGAGTTGCTTGCCCAGTCGAAGGCTCAAAACGGCTCCCTCATCTGTGCCGAGATCCTCGGCTTGAAGGGCAACGTCAAGGCCCAGTCGAGCTACGAGGCTTCTGCCCGCACAGCCGAATATTACAAGACGCGCCCATGTGCCGCAAAGGTAGAGAGCGCAGCACGCATCTTTGCGGAATATCTTTTAAAGGTAAAAAAGGACTTTTAAAGGGAAAAGTGAAAAACGAAAAGTGAAAAATCCATGTGCTTGTTTCTCGCATAGCCTTGGCTATTGGATTTTTCACTCTTCACTCTTCACTTTCAAGGCGAAGCCTTTTTACCTTTTTACCTTTAAATAGCTTCTCATAGCGTTAAGCACAGCCACCACGGTAACGCCCACGTCGGCCATTACCGCCATCCACATGTTGCCAAGACCAATGGTGGCGAGCAGCAGCACAGCCACCTTCACGCCAATGGCGAACCACACGTTCTGACGCGCTATCGCTATGGTGTGGCGTGCAATCTTTATCGCCACGGCAATGTTGCTTGGCTTGTCGTCCATCAGCACCACGTCGGCAGCCTCGATGGCAGCATCGCTGCCCAAAGCTCCCATGGCAATGCCCACGTCGGCACGCTTAAGCACAGGAGCGTCGTTTATGCCGTCGCCAACAAAAGCAACGCTCTTGCCTTGCTTCTCCTCGCCGAGCAACCGCTCGATGTGCGTCACCTTGTCTGTGGGCAACAGCTCGGCGTGCCACTCGTCTATGCCCAGACGCTCAGCCACCTCCTTGCCCACAGCCTCGCGGTCGCCCGTGAGCATGACCGTGTGCTCCACGCCAAGAGCCTTCAGGTCGGCAATGGCCTTGGCGCTGTCTTCCTTAATCTTGTCGTTGACCACGATGTGGCCCGCATAAACGCCGTCAACCGCCACATGAATGATCGTGCCAGCGTGGTGGCAGTCGTGCCAACGGGCAGAGAGCGCATCCATCATCTTCGTGTTGCCCACGCACACCGTGTGGCCGTTGACCACAGCCCGCACGCCTTGGCCCGCAATCTCCTCCACCTGTTCCACGCGGCACCCGTCGCACGCCTCGTTGGGAAAGGCGTCGCGCAGGGCAGCGCCAATGGGGTGGGTGGTGTAATGTTCCACATGAGCGGCGAGGTGCAGTAGCTGCTCCTTGTCATAATGGTCGGGGTGCACGGCCTCGACCTCAAACTGTCCGTGGGTCAGCGTGCCCGTCTTGTCAAACACCACCGTGCCTATGTCGGCCAGCGCGTCAATGTAGTTGCTGCCCTTCACCAGGATGCCGTGGCGCGAGGCTCCTCCAATGCCGCCAAAGAACGTGAGCGGCACGCTGATGACCAGGGCGCAGGGACACGACACCACGAGGAAGATGAGGGCTCTGTGCAGCCATGTGGCAAACCCGTCGGCGTAGCCGCCTGTGGCAAAGAGCGGCGGTATGAACGCCAGGGCGAGGGCCAAGAACACCACGATGGGCGTGTAGACCCTGGCGAACCGCGTGATGAACGCCTCGCTACGCGACTTGTTCTTGTCGGCGCTCTCAACCAGGCTGATAATTTTCGACACCGTGCTCTCGCCGAAGCATCGTGTGGTGCGCATCTCCAGCACACCCGTCAGGTTTACACATCCCGACGCCACCGTGTCGCCAACCGTCACGTCGCGCGGTGCGCTCTCGCCCGTCAGAGCCACCGTGTTAAGGGCCGACGAGCCTTTCGTCACCACGCCGTCGAGCGCCACCTTTGCGCCTGGGGCCACCACGATGGTCTCGCCCACCTTCACCTCGTCGGGTGCCACGGTGAGCACCTTCTCACCGCGCTTCACCTCTGCCGTGTCGGGACGAATGGCCATGAGGTGTGAGATGCTGCGCTTGCTGTTGCCCTCGGCATAGCCCTCGAACAGCTCGCCCACCTGGAAGAAGAGCATCACAAACACTGCCTCTGCAAACTCGGTCTCTGCTCCGGGCAGGAACCCGATGGTCAGGGCGCCAAGGGTGGCGATGGTCATGAGAAAATCTTCGTTGAACATCTCGCCCTTCACCACACCTTCAGCAGCCTCCTTCAGCGTGTCGTGGCCGATCAGGAGGTAAGGCACGAGGTAGACAAGCAGCACCTGCCATGTGGCGAGACCGCAACACTTCTCCACAGCCACAGCACCGATGAGCAGCAACGTGGTGGCGATGATAAGCCATAGCTTGCCCTTCAAACCTCCATGCTCGTGCTCTTGCTCATGCTGATGCTCTTGCTCATGCTCTTCACCCGAGCAGCAGCAACAATGTCTATGCAATTGTTCTGTCATGTTTCTTTGCTTCATTTTTTTCTCTTTTAGCGTTTCTTCTTTTCTTTATCGCTTGCAAAGTTACGACATGTTTGCTGCAACCGGGTTGCATTTTAAAGGTAAAAAGGTAAAAAGGTAAAAAGGTAAAAAGGTAAAAAAAGGCTGGCGCCTTGGGAAGGAAAAACGAAAAGCATCTTTAAGGGAAAAACGAAAAACGAAAAGTGAAAAATCCTATACCTTATTTAAGGAGGAAAACGAAAATTCATTTTGACCCATTTTGACCTTGACCCATTTTGACACGCTTGCCAAAGGGAGTTTTGAATTTTGAGTTTTGAATTATCGGCTTTCAGCCGATTTTGAGTTATTGAGTTTTGAATTTAGATTTTTTACGCAAAACTAATTCAAAATTCAATAATTCAAAATGCGCGAAGCGCACAATTCAAAACTCAAAAATCAAAACTCAAAATTGCGCCAGCTGGCGCAATAATTCAAAATTCAAAATTCAAAATTCAAAACTCAAAATTCAAAATTCTTTAAAATCCGAAGATCTCGTCGGTTGTGATGTGCTTCACAGGTCCTATTTTTCCGAGACTTTCCATGTCAAGGTTCTCCTCGTCGCCGAGGATGATGTAGCGGTAAGGCTTGTGAGCCATGTTCTCCTGCTCAAACTTGACCACGTCCTGAAGCGTGATCTTGGGCAGCGCCTCGTAGATGGTGCGGTTGATGTCATAGTCGATGCCGAGCGCCTGGGCCTGGGCATATTTGCTGAAGATGGCTGTCTTCGTGGTGCGCTCCGTGGCAATGCGCTTCTGCAGGGCTTGCTTGGCAAGGGCGAAGGCACGCTCCGACTGCGGCACCGTGTCGATGATGGCGTTGAAGGTGCGTATGCAGTCCATCATCTTGTCGTTCTGCGAGATGATATGGGTCATGGCAAACTCGGGGTGTCCCTTGCGCGAGGGCGTCACATAGGCTGCATAGGCGTTGTAAGCCAGTCCGCGGCTCTCGCGCAGCTCCTGGAACACCACGGTGTTCATGCCGCCGCCAAAATATTCGTTGAACATGGCAGCCACGGGCTCACGCTCGGGTGTCCACGCCGTGCCGCTGTTGTTATACTGTCGCATGAAGATGTTCTTTGCCTTGTAGGGCGCAATGAGCACCTCGTTCTGCGTGGTGGCCTGCTCCTCATACTGGCGTCCTGCGGGCACCTCTGCCAGCTTCTTGGCAGCGTGGTGGTTCTTGTCGATGAGGGCGATGACGCGGTTCAGCTCGTCGGGACCGTAATATTGCACGCTGTGCTTGTAGCGCGGGAGCGTGGTTATGAGCTTCACGAGGTCGGCGGGGTCAGCGCTGTCGAGCTCGGCACCGGTCATCTGGTTGAGGTAGGGGTTATATTTGCCGTAGACGGCGTAGCTGTAGAGCGCGCTGAAGTTGGCGCTCTGGTTGAGCTTGTTCACCTCGCGGCTCTTCTTCTCCAGCGCCACAAACTGTTGCCATGCGGCGGTGTCTACCTTTGCGTTGGCGAAGAACTGCTCCGTGAGCTTCAGAGCCTCTGTCTTGTTCTCGTCAAGACCCGAGAGCGTGATCTTGACCTTGTCGCGTCCTGCCGACACGTTGTAGGAGCAGGCGAGCTTGTAAAACTGCTGCTTGAGCTGCTCTGCGGTCATGGTGCTTGTGCCCAGATAGTCGAGGTAGCCGGCGGCGAGGTTCAGACGCTTGTCGGCCTCGGTGCCGAAGTTGAAGGTAAACTGCAGGGCGAACAGTCCGTTGCTCGTGTTCTTGACATACTGCACGGGCAGGCCCTTCTTGGTTTTGCCGAAGGTGAGGTCGCGCTTGAAGTCGACAAACACGGGGGCGATGGGCTCCACCTTCGAGCTGACAATCTCTGCCACGAAGGGGCTCTGCTTGTCGCGGTTCGCGGGTATGGGCGTGATCTGGGGCTTGTCTATTTTCTTCTGCGTTGAGTCGACGCCCTGGCGCTTGTAGACCGCCACATAGTTGTCAAGGAAATGGCGGCGGGCAAAGCTGACGATCTGCTCCTTCGTGATGTGGCTTATGCGGTCGAGACGGCCTACCACGTCGCTCCATTTCTGCTGGTTTATGAAGGCATCGACAAACTTGCTTGCGCGGCTGTCGTTGCTCTCCATCTCGTTATAGGCCTTGAGCTTCATGTTGTTGATGACCGACGGCAGCAGGTCGTCGGCGAACTCGCCGCGCTTGAGCTTGTCGATCTCGCCCAGCATCAGGTCGCGCACCTGATCCAGCGTCTGACCCTCCTTGGGCAGACCCTCGACGATGAACGACGAATATTCGGCCAGCGGATAGGTGAAGGCACCGCCGCCCAGATACATCATCTTCTGGTCGAGGTCGAGGTCGAAAAGACCGGCCTTGCCGTTGGAGAGCATGTCGGCAATCACGTCGAGCGTGTCTTGCTGCATCGAGGCGGCAGCGTCGAATCGCCAGCCCAGCATCACGTTCTCTGCCTCCTGGCCCACGACGGTGGTGTCGGCGGGAGCGGTGAGTGCGGGCACCGGCGCATATTCGGGGCGCGAGAGCGTGGGGTTGGCCTTCCACGAGCCGAAATATTTGTCGATGATGGCAATCACCTTGTCGGGGTCAAAGTCGCCCGACATGCAGATGGCCACGTTGTTCGGACAATAGTAGCGCTTGAAATAGTTCTTGATGTTTGTGATCGACGGGTTCTTCAGGTGCTCGCCTGTGCCCAGCGTGGTCTGCATGCCGTAGGGGTGGCCGGGATACATCTTCGCGTTGTAGGCAGCCCACTCCTTGCGTGAGTCCTTTGCCAGCGAGATGTTATATTCCTCATATACCGCCTCTAGCTCTGTGTGGAAGCCGCGTATGACCATGTTCTGGAAGCGGTCGCTCTGTATGCGTGCCCAGTTGTCAACCTCGTTAGAGGGGATGTCCTCCACATAGCAGGTCACGTCGTTTGAGGTGTAGGCGTTGGTGCCCTCGGCACCTATCGACGACATGAGCTTGTCATACTCGTTGGGTATGTTATATTGTGCCGCGATCTGCGACACGCTGTCTATCTGGTGGTAGAGTCGCTTGCGCTCGGCGGGGTCGGTCACCTTGCGGTAGGCCTCGTAGCGGCGTTCAATGTCGTTGAGATAGGGCAGCTCCTTCTCGTAGTTTGAGGTACCAAACTGCTGTGTGCCCTTGAACATGAGGTGTTCGAGATAGTGGGCCAGACCCGTTGTTTCGTGCGGGTCGTTGCGGCTGCCTGTGCGCACGGCGATGTAGGTCTGTATGCGCGGTTTCTCCTTGTTCACCGACATGTAGACGGTGAGTCCGTTCTTCAGCGTGTAGATGCGGCTCTGCATCATGTCGCCTTTCACCTGCTGATAGTCGTAAGCCGACGCCTGGCCCATGAAGCCCATGCCCAGCACGGCCACAGCCGATACGATAAATTGTTTAATGCACATTTTTATATTTATTATTTATTATTTTTTATTTATTACTTTTTAATTTATTATTTATTACTTTTTAATTTATTATTTATTACTTTTTAATTTTTTATTTATTACTTTTTAATTTATTATTTATTACTTTTTAATTTATTATTTTTTATTTTTTACGCAAAGCCAATTCAAAATAGAATAATTCAAAATAGAAAAATTCAAAATCGGCGAAGCCGACAATTCAAAATTCAAAAATCAAAATTCAAAATTCCTCACAGGTACAGTTTACTGTCCTCAAAGTCAATCTCCTTGTCGAGCTGTGAGATAAAGTTTTCGAGCACGCTCTCCTCCACGTCGCCCAACAGAAACTCCTTCTCCGCATCCTTTCTGATCTCTGCAATCCAGGCGCGTCGCGCCGTCACATAGTCGTCGTGAATGCGTTCGGCATCTTCGGGCGTGATGGTCTTCAGCCCGTAATAGTTGAGGATCATGCTGTAAGACCACGCCCAGCGATATTCGGCATAATTGTCGTTAATGCGCTTGAAGCGGTCCGTGATCTCGTCAACGCTCTCTATCGTGCCGTCGGCAATGTCGCTGACGATCTGCTGCTCCTCGCTGTCGGGAAGGAGCAGGCCCGAGAGGTCGTTCCATTTTCCCGTGCCCACCCTCGTCTGAGGCTCCTCAAGGGCGTGGCGCTTGAGCACGGCCCCCATGTAGATGCGCAGCGCTATGTCATAATATTTTATGCCCTTGCGCAGCGACGAGGCCTTGATCACATATTCGTGATAGTTGTATGTCGACACGTTGTCGCCCGATGCCTCGCGCAGGCGCTCCAGGATCTGCTTGCCCTCCAGGATCTCGCCCACGGAGAACGGGCTGAGCCAGTCGAAGTTGACAATGCTCTTGCGGCTGTTCTTCGACCTCATGTCGCGCTTGGGCCATTTTCTGATGTCGCGGTACAGGCCCACGGTTGTGAGGTTGCGTCCCGGCACCAGATACATGATGTCGCCGTAGGCAATGAGGTAGGCAAAGGGCAGCGAGCGCGTGTCGGGGTGATACATCAGCTTGCCGAAGCACACCGAGAAGGTGCCTATGTGTGCCGGCATGAGGAGGTAGGCGCCGCTGGCTGTCTTCGCGCCGCGCTCCATGGTGCCATAGTGCATGGGCCCCATCTTGTAGGCGTGGTTGCTGAAGTTGGTTGCCGAGCCCGCGTTGTAGAACGAGAACATGCCGCCGATGAGCAGCGAACTCTTGTGGTGGCTTGCCGAGAACGGTCCGCAGAAGGCGGCGCAGGCCTCGCCGTTCGACATGTAGCTGTTGGCAAAGAACACGCTCTGCGAGGCTGTGAACCCGTTGCTCAGCTTGCAGGCCTCGCCCACGAAGCAGTCTTGCATCTTGACGCTGTTGATGATGGACGAGCCGTGGGCAATGATAGAGTTTTCGCAGATCACGCCCGTGCCTATGAACACGCTGGCCTCGGGCGAGCTCATGATGGTGCAGTCGCTTATGCGTGCGGCACCGTTGATCTCGCAGAAGTCGTAGATGACGGTGTTCGTGATCTCCTTCGTGTTAATGATCTTCACCCCGTTGCCGATGGTTCCCGTCTCGGGCACCGTGCGCTGAATGTCTTCAGCCACGAGGCGCTTCATGGCCGTGCGGAAGGCGGCGTTGCCCGCGTGCTTCACCATGAGGGCGGCGATCTGGCTCGTCAGGCCGTGGAAAGACACCACGTTGCCGTCGCCCACCTCGTTGAGCACCGATATGTTGTTGCCCTCGCCGAAGGTGGCACCCTCTGTTGTCTCCATGGTGCAGACGTTTGAGATGTAGCAGTCGTCGCCGATGACATAGTTGTTGATGTAGTTGCCCACGTTCTCCACCAGGCAGTTGTCGCCCACGGTCACGTTGCGCAGCGTGGCGTTGTAGATGCCGGAGCGTTTCATGAACGTGCCGCTCACCTCGACGCTCTTCTCGAAGACACCGAGGCGCACGGTGCCGTAGAAGTTGACATTCTTGACGGTGTTGGGCATGAAGCCGTCGCTCACCGTCACATTCTCCCAGTTCTCAGCCCAGCAGTTGTTAAACTCGAGCTGTCTTGTCTCTTCCTCGCTCAATGGTCTGTATTCCATGTCTTTTTCTCGTTTGTTTTTGTTGTTATGCTCTCTGTGCTTTGCGTTGTCGCGGCGTTAAAAATGCGCGAAGCGCAAAAGATAATTTAATTTAACTTTCGCAAAGTTTATTATTTACATCTTATTTACGTCGCGCTTCGCGCTCGTTTTGTTTTAAACATTAATTATCATTAATGACCCATTAATTATCATTAATACGCGCTTTGCGCGGAAAATTGATGTTTCATACTCCGCGAAGCGCCTGAGCACCCACGGAGCGCAAGAATGTTCAATTAATGGAAATTAATGTTCAAACATGCGCGAAGCGCAAAAGATTATTTTATCACAACATGGTTTTGTCTGAACCCTTTTCTTGGTTCAGCCCCCTGTGTGTTGTGCTCTTTTAGGTTCAGTCTTCCTCAAGCTTCGGGTAGAGGAAGTCGTTGTAAGGATATTTCTGCACATGCAGCTCTCGCACCCTGTTGTAGAGAATGGTCCTCAGCTCGTCCACGTTCTCCTTCTCCCTTGCCGAGATGAAGATGCAGCTTGCGCCCAGCCGCGCCATCCATGTGCGTCGCAGCTCGTCGAGCGTGGTGTTCTCCTTGGTGGCAGGCGTGAGGTCGTCTTCCTCCTTTTCCACCCATGTGTAGCTGTCGATCTTGTTGAACACGATCATCGACGGCTTGTCGGCGCAGCCCAGCTCGCTCAGCGTGTTCTCGACCACGGTGATCTGCTCCTCAAAGTCGGGGTGTGAGATGTCGACGACATGAACCAGCAGGTCGGCCTCGCGCACCTCGTCGAGCGTCGACTTGAACGAGTCGACCAGGTCGGTAGGGAGCTTGCGTATGAAGCCCACCGTGTCGGCAAGCAAGAACGGCAGGTTCTCAATCACCACCTTGCGCACCGTGGTGTCGAGGGTGGCAAAGAGCTTGTTCTCGGCAAACACCTCGCTCTTCGACAGCAGGTTCATGATGGTGCTCTTGCCCACGTTGGTGTAGCCCACGAGCGCCACGCGGATCATGCGTCCGCGGTTCTTGCGCTGTGTGGTCTTCTGCCGGTCAATCTCGGCCAGGCGCTGCTTGAGCAGGCTCATGCGGCCGAGAATGATGCGGCGGTCCATCTCGAGCTGCGTCTCGCCCGGGCCGCGCAAGCCCACGCTACCCTTGCCGCCGCCCGAGCCCGAGCCGCCGCCCTGGCGCTCAAGGTGCGTCCAGAGGCGCTGCAGGCGTGGCAGCATGTAGCGATACTGTGCCAGCTCCACCTGCGTCTTTGCCTCTGCCGTCTGTGCGCGCATGGCGAAGATGTCGAGAATGAGCGATGTGCGGTCAAGGATCTTCACCTCCAGCTCCTTCTCTATGTTGCGTATCTGTTTTGCCGACAGCTCGTCGTCGAAGATCACCATGCCCACGGGGCGTTCGGCGTCTTCCTCGTCTTTGATATATTGTCTTATCTCCTCAAGCTTGCCCGACCCCACATAGGTCACGGAGCTGGGTCCGCCCACGCGCTGTGTGAAGCGCTTCACGGTCACGGCTCCTGCCGTGTCGGCAAGAAACTCGAGCTCGTCGAGATATTCCTTTGTCTTTGCCTCGTCCTGGTCTTTGGTTATGAGGCCCACCAGCACCGCGGTTTCGGCCTTCACCTCCGATATTACAAATTCTTTCATCTATCTTGTTTTTCTTGTTTTCTTGTTCTTGCTTTCTTGTTTTTCCTGTTATGGTTCCCCGTTTTGGTTCCCCCGTTTTGGTTCCCCTGTTTTTGGTTTCCCCTGTTTTTGGTTTCCCCTGTTTTTGGTTTCCCCCGTTTTTGGTTTCCCCCGTTTTGGTTCCCCCCGTTTTGGTTTCCCTGTTTTTGGTTCACCCCGTTTTGGTTCCCCTGTTTTTGGTTTTGTTTTTTGGGCGTTAGCGTTTCTGCCGTTTTTAGCGTTAGCGTTGTTGTTTCTTGTTAAAAGCAGCGAAGCCTCTTTTTCCGTCCATAATATAATAAGGTGCAAATTTACAAATAATTATTATATCGCGCAATCTTTTTCCCTAATTCTTCCCTCATCCCTTAATTCTTCCCTCTTTCCCTTAATTCTTACTCCCCCTCCCTATCTTTCAAAGCGCCATCTTAGCGAGTTTAAAAACGCCATCTTGGCGAGCGTCGCCGCGCTCGACTTTGTCGCTTGCCAGAGCAAGAAGGCGGCGAATATCCATAACCGCTGGTGAAGAGAGCGAAGCGAACGTAACCTGCTTAAACGACATCTGCCAAAGCTCTCTAACGGCGCCACGATAAGACCTGGCAACGGACCGTTCGCGCTGAAGAAGGGAAGCGTGGCGGTGGGGGAGTATCTTATGCCAGGCGTGGTGGTGAAATCGTCACAAGCCGTTGCCAGTCTTTGCACGAGAATTAAAAATCAATTGGCACGACACGCAAAGGTGACGCTGAAGATTGACGGCGAAGAGCACGGGGAATTAAGGAATAATGCAGGTCGCGGATTTTAGGAATTAAAAAATAATTGTTCATCCTTCCTCTTTCCTGAGAGAGCGGAGGACGCAAAAACAAGGAAAACGACGGGGGCATAAATAAATGTGCTTTGTTTTTTGGCTGACATTATTTAATTTCGTACCTTTGCACACAGCTATGACGATAAAACCTTGGCCCTTATCTTTGTAAAAAAAAGGCTGCAATGCTAACCAAAAAGAACCGATTGACATTTAAAGGCAATTTTTAAAGGTAAAAGCTTTTTTAAAGGTAAAAAGGTAAAAAGGTAAAAAAGACTGCGGGCTTGAGAAATCTTGGAGCTGTCTTTGAGCTTGAGGGGCTGTCTTGGGCTTGATGGCTATCTTTAGCTTGAGGGGTTATCTTTAGCTTGATGGCTATCTTTAGCTTGATGGCTATCTTTAGCTTGAGGGGGTATCTTTAGCTTGATGGCTATCTTTAGCTTGATGGCTATATGCGTCATGGCGTGAAGAGTGAACAAGCATTATTTATACTCAAAATAAATTATAAGGAATTATGCGTTTAATCATTGAACAGAACTACGAACAGCTCTCTAAGTGGGCTGCAGAGCATGTAATTGAGAGAATCAACAGTTTCAACCCCACACCCGACCACAAGTTTGTGCTCGGCCTGCCCACAGGCTCTTCTCCTATCGGCATGTATAAGCATCTGGCTGAGGCTTGCAAGGAGGGACGTGTGTCGTTCAAGAACGTTCTCACTTTCAACATGGACGAGTATGTCGGTCTGCCTGAGGAGCACCCCGAGAGCTACCACTCGTTCATGGCCAACAACTTCTTCAACCACATCGACTGCCCGAAGGAGAATATACATATCCTTAACGGCAACGCCGAGGATCTCGAGGCAGAGTGTGCCCACTATGAGCAGATGATTGAAGAGGCTGGCGGCATTGACCTCTTCATCGGCGGCATTGGTCCCGACGGCCATATCGCCTTTAACGAGCCGGGCTCTTCGCTCACATCGCGCACACGCCAGAAGACGCTGACCACCGACACGATCGTGGCCAACTCGCGCTTCTTCGACAACGACGTGAAGAAGGTTCCCACCACAGCTCTCACCGTTGGTGTGGGCACCGTGATGTCTGCACGCGAGGTTATGATTCTCGTCAACGGCCATAACAAGACACGCGCGCTCCAGGCTGCTGTGGAGGGCCCCGTGACACAGATGTGGACCATCAGTGTGCTCCAGATGCACCAGCATGGCATCATCGTTTGTGACGAGGCTGCTACAGACGAGCTTAAGGTTAGCACATACCGCTATTTCAAAGACATTGAGAAGAATAATCTTTAATGGCGGAATTCTTGAAGTTTAATTTGGGGCAGAAGTTTTGTGCTGTTTCACATCTCGCGTGTGGCAGGGCGAAGTTTCTGCCCCTGCTTTTGGGCGCTTGCCTGGCGGCCGGGGCTGCCGAGGGCGGGCATGACGGCTCGGGGCTGACGGAGTGTGGCGGGCTGACGGCCCGCTTTGACCAGACGGAGCGTGGCGGGCAGCTGGCTCGCTTTGACCAGACAGAGCGTCGCGTGTCGACGGCTTGTGACGGGCAGGCGGCAAACAGAAAAAAAGACGTGGTTATGAAAAAGATTATTGCAAAACACATTGACGCAACAAAGATGCCTGCGGAGCTGAGCGACATTCCGGCAAGGCTCGATGCAGAGGGCGTGGTTTACAACGCCATTGGGTGCAACAACTGGCCCGAGGCGTTCCCTTACACGCCCAAGGTTGAGGTGCGCGTGGCTCACACGGGCGACGCCATCGTGCTTCACTATCATGTGGAGGAGAGCACCGTGCAGGCTGAGGCCGAGGACAACGGCAAGGTGTGGGAAGACTCTTGCTGCGAGTTTTTCTCCATTCCTGCCGGCGACGGCGTTTATTATAACATTGAGTGCAACTGTGCCGGACAGATGCTCATCGGCGGCGGCGCTGAGCGCAAGAACCGTGAGCGTGCCGCCAAGGAGGTGCTCGACACCGTGAAGCGCTGGTCGTCGCTCGGGCGTGAGCCTTTTGCCGAGAAGGCGGCTCCTGCTTCGTGGCAGATGGTGATGGTCATACCTGCTTCGGCTTTCTTCAAGCACCACATAGGGAGCTTTACGGGAAAGACCATTCGCGCCAACTTCTACAAGTGTGGCGACCGCCTGAAGCAGCAACACTATCTGTCGTGGAACCCCATAGACCTGCCAAAGCCCAACTTCCACTGCCCCGAGTTTTTCGGGGAGCTGACGTTTGAATAGGGAAAAACTTTAAGGCTTTTGTTTCTCCTATGAAAGACAATGTGAGCTTCGACCCCTGTCAGCAAGAGGTGATAGAGGCCAGAGGAGGATGGCACCTGGTGCTCGCTCCTCCGGGCTGCGGAAAGACGCAGATCCTGACCGAACGCATACGCCGTGCCCACAGCGAGGGGGTGGCTTATGCCGACATGCTGTGTCTGACCTTCACCAACCGTGCGGCACGGGGCATGAGTGAGCGCCTGGCAAGCACCATCGACGACGAGGGGGTAAAGGAGGTGTATGTGGGCAACCTGCACAGGTTCTGCTCGCGCTTTCTTTTTGAAAACAACCTCGTTACAGCCGACACGTCCATCATCGACGACGACGATGCCGTGAGCATTCTCGCACGCTTCACAGGCGACGACGAGATGGTTGTGGCTGCCGACTATAAGCAACGCCGCGGCTACATGGAGGTCGTGCAGGTGGGGGCGCTTATGCACCAGATCGCTCATGGCCATCCGCGCGGGTTGCGCCTGCACCCCGATTGTCTGCAAGCCGACGATGTGAGGGCGCTGAGGCTGTTGTGCGAGATGCAGAAGGTGGAGCTCACGCCCGCCGCCATGCTCGACATCTATGCCCACACCGATGCCTACAGAACCCTGGCCGGAGGCAGCTCTGCCGACTTTGGCGAGAAGACCGTTGTGGGCAGGACGCTGAGAAAGCTGTCGCTGGCGTGGGAGTATGAGCAATATAAGGCGAAGAACCATCTGCTCGACTTTGAAGACCTCTTGCTCATGGTCTACGACGTGCTTGCCGGCACAGGTCCTGACGCCGCGGCCTTCAAGCGCTATCCGTGGATCCAGGTTGACGAGGTGCAAGACCTTAACCCGTTGCAGATAGCCCTTGTGGAGCTGCTGGCAACCGACCCTGCCGACACCGTGATGTTGCTCGGCGACGAGCAACAGGCCATCTTCTCGTTCATGGGGGCAAAACTGAGCACGCTCGAACAGCTGAAGGAGCGTTGCCGCGGACGTGTGCACCACCTCGACGTGAACCACCGCTCGCGCCGCTATCTGCTCAACGTCTTCAACACCTATGCCGAGGAGGTGCTGCACATTGACCCTGACCTCCTGCCCAAGGCTGACAACGACCAGCAGGCTGCAGCGGGCGACCTCACGGTGCTGCAAAGCGAGACCGTGGCCAGCGAGCTGGCAGATATGGCGCGCCGCGTGAAGCAGCTGCTTGAGGCATCGCCCACCGACACGACAGCCGTGGTGGTGTCTTCAAACAGCGATGCCGACGACGTGGCAACAACGTTGAGAGAAGCTCACATTCCGCATTTCAAGGTGTCGGGCGCCGACCTCTTTGCGCAACCCGGCATGAAGCTGCTGCTGGCGCACCTTAACGTGCTGGCACGCCCCAACGACTTCCTGTCGTGGGCTCGGCTGCTTAGCGGCCTGCATGTGTTTGAGCAGAGTTTTGCGGCACGCAATTTCGTGAGAGCCTCGCTCAACCTCGCCATCCTGCCCGCCGACCATCTGCGCTCAGACGGCGGCACCTATGTGAACGACTTCATGAAGGCCTGCGGGGAGGGCGAGCTGGTGGTGTTTGACACCGAGACAACGGGGCTCGACGTGTTCCATGACGACATTGTGCAGATTGCCGCCGTGAAGATGAGCAGCGGGCAGATTGTGCCCGGCTCTGCGCTCTCGCTCTTCATAAGGACGGAGCGGCCCATACCCGAGAAGCTGGGCGACATAGACAACCCCATCATTGAGGAGCTGAAGCACCACGAGCTGCTGGAGCCTGCCGAGGCGCTACGGAGGTTTGTCGACTATGTGGGGGCGAGACCGCTCCTCGGCCACAATGCCGACTACGACTATCATATTCTTGACCACAACCTGCGACGCTACTGTCCTGAGATACAGCTCAGCAGCAGGTGCCCCGTGTGTTTCGACTCGCTCCGGCTCATCCGCCTGCTGGAGCCCGACCTTAAGGTCTACAAGCTCAAGGCGCTTCTCGCGGCGCTCGGTCTGGAGGGCGAAAACTCGCACCTTGCCGACGAGGATGTGAACGCCACCTGTTCGCTCGTGGCCTACTGCATGGCGAAGGCGCTGCCGCTGCTGCCACGGCAGCGGGCTTTTCTGAAGGAAGACCGCGTGGTGAGGCGGGCAAGGGTGCTGAGGGCGCGTTACGCCGACAGCTATGACGAGGCCCGACGGCGGCTCTATGAGCAGAGGCCCGAGGGCGAGACGCCGGCGATGGTGGACGAGCTGCAACGCTTCTACAAGCTCATAACCGCCGAACATCATGTCGAGGAGGTGGAGGGGCTGCGTTATGTGCTCAACCATCTTGCCGCCGACGTGATCGTGACGGGCGAAGAACCGTCGCTCGCGGAGCAGCTGGCGAACCACATCATGGAGCTGAACACCATGAAGGAGGCCGACCTGTGCAACAGCAGGGCCATGACGGAGCGTGTGTTTGTGAGCACCGTACACAAAGCCAAGGGGCTGGAGTTTGACAACGTCATCGTGTTTGACGCTGTTGACGGACGCTGGCCCAACTTCTACTCGCAGAACAACCCCGCAAGTCTGGCTGAGGACGCACGCAAGTTTTATGTGGCCATTACGCGTGCCACACGCCGACTGGTCATTGCGTGGAGCCGGAACAAGACGTCTTACAACGGCAACGCGCGCCCGCAAAGCCTGACGCGCTTCATGACGCCGCTGCTGAAGATGTTTTAAAGAGAAAGGTCTGCACGATGCCCCTTGCTGCCAGATAGCAGATGAAGGCCAGCCACAGGCCGTGGTTGTGGAGGGCAGGGGCGGCAGCAAAAAAGACGGCGAAGAAGAGTACGCCAGCCACCGCCGAGGACAGGAGCATGGCGCGTGTGGAGGTGGTGCCTATGAACACGCCGTCCCACACGAAGGCAGCCACGCCGGCCACGGGTATGGCCACCGCCCAGGGCAGATACTGGGCTGCGGCGGCAAGCACAGGAGCGTCGTCGGTGAGGAGCGACAGGAAGGTGTTGCCCCCGAGGGCGTAGACGGCGGTGTAGGCCGTGGTGAGGATGGCTCCCCACACGAACAGGCGGCGCACCGTGGCGTGAAAGCCCGTGCGGTCGCCAGCACCGGCATACTTGCCGCAGAGAGCCTCGCCGGCATAGGCAAAGCCATCCATGACGTATGAGAAGAGCGTGAAGAGCTGCATGAGCAGGGTGTTGACGGCAAGCACAACGGTGCCTTGCGTCGCTCCTGCCGACACGAAGAACAGGTTCACGGCAACGAGAAACAGGGTGCGGAGGAAGATGTCGCGGTTGACGTTGAAGAACCGCATGAGAGCCTCGCCCCGTGTGACAGCCCTGAGCGACAGAGACCTGAGCAAGCCGCGGTGCTTGAGGCAGGCATAGGAGGCAGCAACCAGCAGTCCGCCCCATTGGGCTATGAGCGTGCCCGTGGCCACGCCGTCAATCTTCATCCCCAGTCCATAGACCAGGACGAGACTCGCCACGATGTTCACAATGTTCTGCACGATGCTTACCGTCATGGTTATGCGCGTGTTCTGCAGGCCTATGAACCACCCCGTGAAGGCGTAGAGGCAGAGCATGGCGGGAGCGCCCCACACGCAGATCTGAAAATAGGTCCGGACGAGAGGCTGCAACGACGGCTCCACGCCCATGACGCTTATGGCCAGGGCGAGCAGGGGGCGCTGAAGCACGAGCACGGCGAGCGCCACGGCAAGCGCCACGCACAGGCCGCGCATGAGAAGAAGCATGGTCTCGGCGCTGTCGCCACGGCCGTAGGCTTGCGCCGTCATGCCGCTTGTGCCCATGCGCAGGAAGCCGAACACCCAATAGATGACGTTGAACAGCATGCTGCCCACGGCAATGGCGGCTATGTAGGCGGCGTTGCCGAGGTGGCCTGTTATTGCCACGTCAACCAGTCCGAGCAACGGCACCGTGATGTTTGCCACTATTGCGGGAAGGGCAATGTTCAGAATTTCCTTGTCTTTGTTTTTCAGCAATTTCATTTTGAGGTTTTTTATCTGTCTTCACCCTCGCTCTCTACTTTGTCGCTTTGACAGAGCAAGAGGAGGACGAACAATGTCAAAAACATATATGCGAGGGGGCCTGTAAATCTTAATTGTGTGCAAAGGTACCATTAATTTCAAAAAAAATAGAGACAACGGAGACAATTCTTGTTTAGCCGATTTAAAGAAAAACGGCATTTTAAGAATTGTCCCAATTGTCTCTATTGTCTTTAGAAAAAACTCAATAAGCCTGTGCCCCATTTGTCTTTAGCGAAGCCCGCCAGGGCCTATGTGCTCCATTGACTTTTCTTAGTTTCTGAACACCAGCTTGTTGTCGGCGGCATCGATGGTGATGGGCTTCTCGCGGCTCACCTCGTCAGAGAGAATCTTCTTGGAGAGGTCGTTGAGCACCATGCGCTGGATGGCACGCTTCACAGGACGGGCACCAAACTCGGGGTCGAAGCCCTCGTCGGCAAGCAGACTGATGGCGGCGGGAGACACGTTGAGCGTGAAGCCTTGCGGCTCAAGCATCTTCTTCACGGCGTTCATCTGGAGCGTCACAACCTGGGCAATCTCTGGCTTTGTGAGCGGCAGGAACATGATGGTCTCGTCGATGCGGTTGAGAAACTCAGGGCGTATGGTCTTCTTCAGCATGTCCATGACCTTGGTCTTGGTGTCGGCGATGACATGGTCGCGGTTGTCGGGCGTCATGCCTGCAAACTGGGCCTGTATGTACTGGCTTCCGAGGTTAGAGGTCATGATGATGATGGTGTTCTTGAAGTTGACGGTGCGGCCCTTGTTGTCGGTCAGACGGCCGTCGTCGAGCACCTGAAGCAAGATGTTGAACACGTCGGGGTGAGCCTTCTCTATCTCGTCGAAGAGCACAACCGAGTAGGGCTTGCGGCGCACAGCCTCGGTGAGCTGTCCACCCTCATCGTAGCCGACGTATCCTGGAGGCGCACCGATGAGACGGCTGACGCTGAACTTTTCCTGATATTCGCTCATGTCGATGCGCGTCATCATGGTCTCGTCGTTGAACAGATACTCGGCCAAGGCCTTTGCCAGCTCCGTTTTGCCCACCCCCGTGGTGCCGAGGAAGATGAACGAAGCGATAGGACGCTTCGGGTCTTGCAGTCCGGCACGGGAGCGGCGCACGGCATCGCTCACAGCCTTTATGGCCTCGTCCTGACCAATGACGCGCTTGTGGAGCTCCTCCTCCAGGTGCAGCAGCTTCTCGCGCTCGCTCTGCATCATTCGGGTGACAGGTATTCCTGTCCAGCGGCTCACCACCTCGGCAATGTCGTCGGCGGTGACTTCCTCGCGGATCATGGCGTTGCCGCCCTGTGTGTTGCGCAACTGGGCCTGAATGTCCTTGATGTCTTGTTCGAGAGCTTGCAGCTTGCCGTAGCGTATCTCAGCCACGCGCTCATAGTTGCCTTCGCGTTCAGCCCGCTCAGCCTCAAACTTGAGTTGCTCCATCTGCTGCTTGTCTTGCTGAATTTTGTTCACCAGCCCCTTCTCGCTCTCCCATTTTGCACGGAACGACTTCTCCTGGTCCTTCAGTTCGGCAATGTCCTTGTCGAGCTGTGCGATCTTGTCGGCATCGTTCTCGCGCTTTATGGCTTCGCGTTCGATCTCGAGCTGTTTGAGCTTACGCGTGATCTCGTCGAGCTCCTCAGGCACCGAGTCGCGCTCCATGCGCAGCTTGGCAGCCGCCTCGTCCATGAGGTCTATGGCCTTGTCGGGGAGGAACCGGTCAGAGATGTAACGCTCCGACAGCTTCACGGCAGCAATGCAGGCATCGTCCTGGATACGCACCTTGTGGTGGTTCTCGTAGCGCTCCTTCAAGCCGCGCAAGATAGAGATGGCCGACAGCTCGTCGGGCTCGTCAACCATGACGGTCTGGAACCGGCGCTCCAGGGCTTTGTCTTTCTCGAAATATTTCTGATACTCGTTGAGCGTTGTTGCGCCGATGGAACGCAGTTCGCCACGCGCCAACGCCGGTTTGAGGATGTTGGCAGCGTCCATTGCTCCCTCGCCGCCTCCTGCACCCACGAGGGTGTGGATCTCGTCGATGAAGAGAATGATGTTGCCGTTGCTGTTGGTCACCTCCTTGATGACGCTCTTCAGGCGCTCCTCAAACTCGCCTTTATATTTGGCACCTGCAACCAGGGCACCCATGTCGAGCGAGTAGAGCTGCTTGTCCTTAAGGTTCTCAGGCACGTCGCCACGCACAATGCGCTCGGCGAGACCTTCAACGATGGCTGTCTTGCCTGTGCCCGGCTCGCCAATGAGGATCGGGTTGTTCTTTGTGCGGCGCGACAGAATCTGCAGAACGCGGCGAATCTCCTCGTCACGGCCAATCACAGGGTCGAGCTTGCCTTGGCGTGCTTCCTCAACGAGGTTCTTGGCATATTTGGACAGGCTCTGATAGTTTTCGTCGCCCGACTGCGACTGCACCTTCTGTCCTTGGCGCAGTTCCTGAATGGCCTTAACGGTCTCGGCCTCTGTCATTCCTGCATCCTTCAAGATGCGGCTTGCTGTGGAGCTCACCTGCAGAAGGGCGAGGAGCAGAGGCTCGACGCTTGTAAACTCGTCGCCGTTTTTCTGGGCGAAGTCTTGAGCGCGTTGCAGCACCGTGTTGGCGTCGTTGGAGAGATAAGGCTGTCCGCCCTGCACGCGTGGCAAGCGCTTGATCTCGCTGTCTACCACCATCTCTATCTGACTGGCATTGGCTCCGAGCTTCTGGAATATGTAACCTGCCACATCCTTGGCCTTCACCATCACACCCTTCAGAAGGTGTACTGGCTCAATAGACTGCTGTCCGTTCTGCTGTGCGGTGTTCACAGCCTCCTGAACGGCTTCCTGAGCTTTGATTGTGAATTTGTCAAATGTCATATTTTAATCTCCTTTCTTGTGTTTTGTTTTCTAATTGTTGTTTCTGTTTCTTCTTGAAACTGAAACGTTGCTTCCGTTTCTTCTTGAAATGTTGTTTCTGTTTCAATTCTTTGTTTCCGTTTCACAATAATTTTTTCACAAACTACATGCCTTGGATTAATTTAATGACAATTTGTCGGCTTTTGGTGACAAATTGACAATTAAAATGTTGCGCTCAAGAAGTTATACTGCTTTTATTTGTTTAATAATCAGATGGTTATGAGCTGTTGATTGCTTCTGCCTGTTTTTGCCCTTTTCTATTTTTTCTATCTGTTTTTCTATTTTTTCTATCTGTTTTTATCTGTTTTCTCTCTGATTTTTCCCCCATTGTCCGTCTCAGGCTTCCAAAGCGTGAAGCGCCCGTCTGTCCACACAGCCTTGTAAGGGCTTATGGTCTTCAGGCAATTTAAGACAAACAGGTTCTTCTCGTTTTGGGCTTCTGCGTCGGCGAGATAATAGGGCAAGCGGTGGGTGTGGTTGAAGGCGAAACGTATGTAACGCTCATTCATGGCATCAGCAGAGAACACGGTAGAGAAGACAGCGTAAGGACGGCAGCCTAAGAGGGAGATTGCTGTCAGGGAACCGTCGCTTATGAGGTAGGAGCCGTCGAGCAGAAGCGGCTTGATATGCTTGATCAGGTGGTTGTGGGTGTCGGCGTTTTCCTTCGTTGTCATGATGGGGCCCGTGAGCTTGCTGTCGACGGTGTGTAGACATGCGGGTCTGTTGCCGTCTTCCATCATTGGGCGGAAGATGTTGGTGTAGACCATGCCCATGCAGACGGCTACGAAGGCGAGACGCAACGCTCGTGGATAGGCCAAGCTGGCGTTGCTGCTAAGGCTGTTGCTGCTAAGGTTGTTGCTGCTAAGGTTGTTGCTGCTGACGTTGCTGCTGGCGTTGTTGCTGCTGGCGTTGCTGCTAAGCGTGGCCAACAGTTTTCGTCCTTGTTGGTCGAAGGCGTATAGGGCCAATGGGAGGGAGAGCAGGCATGTGCCTTTGCAGGCGAAGGCCGGTCCTGCGTTGCTGCCGAGCGGTTCGAGCAAGGGCAGACAGAGACAGAGGGCAAAGAAATGTTTCAAGGCAGGAGGGGCGTCTTTGCTGGCCAGACACAGGGCGAAGCCGAAGAAACTGATGCCAATGGTTATGCTTGACGGGTGTTCCCAAAAATAGATGCAGACCATGGTGAGGCAGAACAGGAAGGCGAGGATACTTGTGCGCACGAGTCGTGTGAGGCGACTGTAGGCAAGCCACATGAAGGCGGTGACGACGAGAATGACGGATGTGGCTGAAATCTCGGTCTTGTGAATCTCGTAGAAACAGATGAGGATGGCCTTCATGTTGTGGGCATCGGCACTATTGCCCCCAATGTGGATTATGCTTTGGAGGGTGAACGCCATTATGTCGCCGTAGCCTGTGGCGATGATGAGCAGGTATGTAAGGGCAAAGCCCACGACCCATCCTGCGGCGAAGGTGAGCGCCTGAAGGCGGAACGGGTGGACACCCCAAGGCACGAGGCGTCCCATGAGCCAGGCAGCGAGTGGGAAGACCACGAACGCAAGGTTGGTAATGCGGAAGAAGAACGCCAGAGCTATGAGAAAGCCTGAGATGGCAATGTAGAGCAGGCTCGACGACTGACCCTTGTGGTAAGACAGCAGGGCTGCCATGAACAGCAGGGCGGTGTAGTCGTTATAGGTCATCTCGGTGTAGGCTCCAAAGATGGAAAACACGGTGAGCGCAAGGCCCGCAATGACGTATCGGCGTGGGACGTAGCGTTTGCAGCTGATGTAGGCAACCACCTGCATTATGACACTAAACACGAGAAACATCAGGCGCATGGCAAGGAAGCTGTCTGCATGAAACAGACGGAGAATGTACGACGACACGGTGAACGACAGGAGCCATTGGCCGAGGAACACCGAAGGGTAGGGGTCGGAGACAATGTGCTCGTAGCCCGACATGTACATTCCGATGTCGAGGAAGGAGAGCCCCTGAAACATCTGTGCTCCAAGGTAGAGGGTAGAGACACACAGGTAGATGATGAAGGGTAGGTCTTCTCTGCAGCAGCTGGGTTTGTGGTTGGGTTCTGACATGTGACAAGGTTTTTTTGATAAGAAACGTTTATGAAGGGTAGGCAAGGAGCGCCTTGCTCTTTAGAAAAGCTCGGCAAGGAGCGCCTTGCGCCTTTCCTCACATTCGGCAACGATGGAGCGCATGGTCTCTTCTGCTGTCAACACCTTGTTTATATAGGCAGCCGACTGGCCGATCTCCAGTTCGCCGTTCTCGATGTCGCCTTCAAAGATTCCACGTTTTGAGGCAGCAGGGCCAAGAATCTCTCTCAGCTGCTCCTTCGTGACGTTGCCGCTCTGCTCAGCCTCCGCAATGCGGTCGTAGAGAGCGTTGCGCACAAGGCGGGTGGGGGAGAGAGCCTTCAGGCAGAGCATGGTGTCGCCCTCGCCGCCTTCAATGCACCTCTGCTTGAACGCGTCGCTTGCCGAGCTCTCGGCACACAGCGCAAAGGCAGAGCCTATCTGCACGCCCTCAGCACCCATGGCCATGGCGGCAAGCATCTGTCGGCCTGTGGCAATGCCTCCTGCCGCAATGACGGGAACGGTCACCGTGTCGCAGACGGCGGGGATGAGCGACAGGGTGGTGGTCTCTTCCTTGCCGTTGTGGCCTCCTGCCTCGAAGCCCTCTGCCACGATGGCGTCGACGCCAGCCGCCTCACACTTGGCTGCGAGCTTGCTGCTCGGCACCACATGCACCACCGTCATGCCTGCTGCGTGGAGCATGGAGGTGTATTTCTTTGGGCTTCCTGCCGAGGTGAACACGATCTTCACGCCCTCGTCGATGAGAATCTGCATCAGACGGTCGATTTCGGGATACATCAGCGGCACGTTCACGCCCCACGGTTTGTCGGTGGCAGCCTTGAGTTTGGTTATGTGCTCAACGAGCGTTTCGGGATGCATGGAGCCGGCGCCGAGCAGTCCGAGACCGCCGGCGTTGCTCACGGCAGCAGCCAGTCGCCATCCGCTGCACCACACCATGCCGCCCTGTATGACGGGATGCTCTATCCCGAAGAGTTTGGCTATTCTGTTCTGTTTCATAGTGCTTATTGGTTTTGTGGGTTCTTGTTCTGTTTTTTGTTCTTAGGTCTTTGCCCTTTGTTCTGTTGTAAAAAAAGAGGATGTGTCAAAACGGAATTTTAAAAAACTCCCTTTTTTACACACCCTCTCGCTTTTTGTTATAGCGCGTCAGCTAAGCGCGCCAAGATAGATTGTCTTACAAAAAAATGTTTCCGAAAATATTTCCGGGTATAATCCGAAAAACAATGCTCCGAAAAAGCTCCGAAAGCCTTTACTTCACAAACTTCTTTCCGTTCATGATGTAAATGCCCTTGGGCAGCGACGAAGCGTCTGTGCCCACATACACGCCGTTGACGGTGAAGATGCGGTTGTCGGCGGGGCGCACGTTGGCCTTGTCGGTAACCACGTTCTCGATGCCCGTAAGCGTGACGGTCTGCTCGATGAGCAGGTCGTCGAACCACAAGCGGCTCTTCTCGTCCTGAGCTGTGAACGAGAGCTTGAAGGTGCCGTTCAGCGTGGTCTCGATCGTGAACGTGTTCCACTGGCTCTTCTTCATCGTGAACTCTTTCTCAAGCTTGTCGCCGAGGTTCACCTTGAGCGTTGTTCCCTTGTCGTTGGCAAAGGGAGCCACCTTGATGGTGATTGTAGCCTTGTCGCCGTTCAGGGTGAAGGACGGCGATGTGAAGGTGGGGTTGTAGTTTTTCTCGCCAAACAGCGCACACTTGTTGCCGCCGAATGCGTTGGCATCAAGACCTAAAGTCCATTTGAGGTCGGTGTTGAAAGCGCTAGATGTCTGTGAGCCCCATGCTCCCATTCCGCCGCGTCCCTTACACTTGTCGAAGCTCTCGTGCATCACGGTCTCTGTCTTTGTTGTAGGCTCTGCGGGCTTGGTGTTTGAAAGGAACATGAACGACACTGTTCCGTCGCTGTTGCGCTTGATGTCGGTGAGACCGTGGTTCAGCATGAAGGTGCCATCGGTGTTCTGGTTATAGAGGAACGGCTTGGGCGATGAGGTGTAGACGAATCTGTTGCGTGAGCCGTAGGGGAAGCAGTCGCCCTGCTCGGTGTATTTGCTCAAGGTGCCGTCGGCAGGCGCAATGGTGCAACGCTGGTGGCCGGGATCGTCGTTAGGCTTGTTCATGTTCCACACGTCCTCGTCATAGTCGACATGCGTGATGAGCAGACCGTTTGCAGCAAGCGCTGCGTCCCAGCCTGTGCGCTGGCGGTTCTCCATGATGTAGAACTCGTTTCTGTGGGCGTCGTTATACATGATGTAAGCGTTGCCGCCCTGCGATGTGGGCTTCACGTTGTCTATCTGCTTGTCCTCAGAGCCCAGCTCTATGGGTGTGAGCCATCCTGCCACCCATTTCTCGTAGGCTGTGTAGTTGGCAGGGCGGAAAGAGTTTTCGTTGTAGCTGCCTGAGCTCATGATGTCCCATGATCCCATGCCGTAAGCGCCAGAATAGTCGACGTCGTAATAGTCGGGGAAGCCAAGACAATGAGAGAACTCATGGCAGATTGTTCCAATGCCGCTTATGAGGTTGGCGTTGGTGTCGTTGTCCTTGATCTGGTCAATCTCGTTGCTGCAGGCGTATTGCAGCATTTGCTTGCCGTCGTAGGTGTCGATAAGCTGTCCGCGGCTGGCGTGTGGCCAAATAGAGTTCTTGTCGGTGCTGGTGGCCTGTCCGTAGCCAGCGTAGAGAACGTAGACGAGGTCAACGTCGCCGCTGTTGTACCAGTCATATTGTGCCATGTTTACACCTTCGTTATGTGCTTGCTTAACACACTCGCGCACCATCTCGATGGTCTTTGTTTCGTAGTTCTTGCCATAATATTCATAGTTGGAAGGCATCATGTAAGGGCCTTTCACGTCGAAGGTGAGGTCGAAGCGTCCGTCGCTCTGGGCGAGGAAATAGTCTTTCACGCTGCCCACAAATCCGTCGCTGGTGCTGAACCCCTCTTTGTTCATCATGTCGGTGTAGAACGCGTTGTCGTGGCCGTCCTTAAACTTCTTGTTAGGGAATTCGGCAAGGAGTATGAGGCAACGTTTGCTGCCAAAATACTTGTTGCCCACGCCAGCCACGCGCTTGGGGCTTGTGTGGGAGATGGCGCTGAACTTGGCGCGGCGCTTGCTTGCCTTTTTCTTGAAGGTGTCGGCCGATGTGAGCGAGTAGGTGCCGTCTTCGTTGGCCATGTAGATGTTGCCTTCCTTGTCTTCGTAGAAGTTGACGGTCTCGTCGCCCTTAAGCTGTGCATAGACCGTTGTTCCGTCTGCGAGTGTGATGTTGTGCCATATTCCCGGAAGGGCGGGCACGGCGAATGTCATGATAGATGTCAGCAAAAAGAGCGACATCAGCAGGATTGTTTTTTTCATTTCTGTTTCTTACGCTGTATTTTTGTTCTTTTTTTTTATCTTGTTCCTTTATTTTGTTCCTTTATCTTGCTTCTTTGTTTTATCGTTTCTCTTCCTTCCCTCTTCCATTTTTTTCTTTCTTCTCCTCTCTTTCCTTTTTTCCTCTCTTTCTTTTCCTCTTTTTCCTTCTTTATTTTCAAAGGCCTTTTCCTCTTTTACAAGAGGTCTTTTAAAATTTTTGTTTTAGTAAATTATCCTTGTACACCAAAACAACTTGCAAAATTACAGATTTATTCGCATGTGGCAATGATTTGTAAATTTAATTCAGTTTTTTTAATTTATTTCGTTATAATTTTGAATATAACACAAACATTCAGTAATTTTGCAGAATGGAACTTATTAAGCGAAGATAAGGTAACCGTTAACTTTTTGAACGACGCATTTGAGGGAAAATCACAACAATAATAAAAATAAGATTACAAAAAAATGAAAGAAAAAGAGAAAGAGGTAGTACAGCTACCTGAAAACGCCTTCAGAGAACTGAAAGAGGGCGAGGAATACCAGCCGCTGATGAGCGGACGTAAGGTGTACCCCGAAGTGAATTTCTGGTCTGTGACATGGGGCGTGCTCATGGCCATGGTGTTTTCAGCAGCTGCCGCCTACCTGGGCTTGAAGGTGGGTCAGGTGTTTGAGGCCGCCATCCCGATAGCCATCATTGCTGTTGGCGTGTCAACAGCGGCTAAGCGCAACAAGGCGCTCGGCGAGAACGTCATCATTCAGAGCATCGGTGCCTGCTCGGGAGCCGTGGTGGCAGGTGCCATCTTCACGTTGCCCGCCATCTACATCTTGCAGGCTAAATATCCCGAGATGAGCGCTTCGTTCATCAAGGTGTTTATCTCGTCGCTGCTTGGCGGCGTGTTGGGCATCTTGTTCCTCATCCCGTTCCGTAAATATTTCGTGAGCGACATGCACGGCAAGTATCCTTTCCCAGAGGCCACAGCCACAACGCAGGTGCTCGTGAGCGGAGAGAAAGGCGGCAGCCAGGCTAAGCCGCTGCTCGTTGCCGGACTGATAGGCGGTCTTTACGACTTCTTCGTGGCAACCTTTGGCTGGTGGAACGAAAACTTCACCACGCGCGTGGTGTCGTGGGGACAGAGTCTTGCCGACCACGCCAAGGTGGTGTTTAAGGTGAACACCGGAGCTGCCGTGTTTGGTCTGGGCTACATCGTAGGTCTCAAATATGCCTTCATCATCTGTCTTGGCTCGTTTGCCGTGTGGTGGCTGCTGGTGCCAGGAATGTCTATCGTGTTTCATGACACCGTGCTTAACGCTTGGAGCCCGGAGATCACAAAGACCGTGGGAGCAATGTCGGCAGAGGAGATCTTCAGATATTACGGCAAGAGCATAGGCATCGGCGGCATTGCCATGGCAGGAATTATCGGCATCATCAAGTCGTGGGGCATCATACGCAGCGCCGTGGGACTGGCTGCCAAGGAGATGAAGGGCGGCAGCTCGGCCAACAAGGAGCAGCTGCGCACCCAGCGCGACATCTCGTTCAAGATCATAGCCGTCGGTTCCATCGTCACCATCATCGTGACATTCCTGTTCTTCTGGTTCGGCGTGATGGAGGGCAACCTCCTGTTTGCCATTGTCGGCATTCTGCTCGTAACCGTCATTGCCTTCCTCTTCACCACCGTGGCGGCAAACGCCATTGCCATCGTGGGCAGCAACCCCGTGTCGGGAATGACGCTCATGACCCTCATCCTCGCTTCTGTCGTTATGGTGGCCGTTGGCCTGAAAGGCACGGGCGGCATGGTGGCAGCCCTCATCATGGGTGGCGTGGTCTGCACGGCCCTGTCGATGGCGGGTAGCTTCGTTACCGACCTCAAGATCGGCTATTGGCTCGGCACGACCCCTGCCAAGCAGGAGACATGGAAATTTCTCGGCACCCTGGTGTCGGCAGCTACCGTTGGCGGCGTCATGATTCTGCTCAACGAGACCTACGGCTTCGCAAGCGGCAGCCTGGCTGCTCCACAGGCCAACGCCATGGCAGCCGTCATTGACCCTCTGATGAACGGTGTGGGTGCTCCCTGGGTGCTCTACGGCGTGGGTGCTCTCATAGCCATTGTGCTCACCTGGGCTGGCGTTCCTGCTTTGGCGTTTGCCCTCGGCATGTTCATTCCGCTGGAGCTTAACACCCCGCTGCTCGTGGGCGGCATCGTCAACTGGTATGTGACCTCACGCTCTAAGGACGCAAAGATAAACAGCGAGCGCGGCGAGAAAGGCACGCTCCTTGCCAGCGGCTTCATTGCCGGTGGTGCGCTGATGGGTGTTCTGAGTGCTCTGCTGCGCTTCGGCGGCTTGAACCTCGTCGACGAGAATTGGTTGGCCAACCCGCTGTCGGAGCTGTGCTCGCTCGGAGCTTACATTCTGCTCATCCTCTACTTTGTTTATGCTACAAAGGTGAAGAAGGCATAAGCCCTGTCAAAAAAAGCCTGCCTGGCCCTTGCTTTATAGGCTCTTAATGGCAAAAAAGTGGGCTGCAACTCTTACCGATAGAGACAACAGAAACGATGTCTTTCACATTCACGAGTGTTGAAGATGTGTCGTTCCCGTTGTCTCTATTCTTGTTTTGCCGATGCCCCGTTTTTTGTCTGCCGGGCATCTTGTTTCCGTAAAAATTTTCTTTTCTTCAAGGTTTGGGGTTTAAGCATTTCAATATCAAACCATTAGGGCATTATAAAAAAAACGGGGCCAAAAATAAGTTGAAAAAATTAACCGTTTATATTTTTGGAATATCGAAAATAGTGCTATCTTTGCAGTCGAAAAATCTCTACTTTTGGTAAACAATTTTTCTTTGTTCGTAAGCAAAGTTTTCTAAAATGGAAAACTTTTTGCTTTCGCGAAAAACGTAAGTTGTTGATAATGAGGAGATGTTGTTTTAAAAACGGAAAACTTTTAAATTAAATAATCAAAAATAAATTAAACTGACAATGGAAATGCAGGACTTTACTATTACCAAACGTGACGGCTCAAAGGACCGCTTCTCGCTTGACAAAATAATGAACGCCATAATCAAGGCTTTTGACAGCGTGGGACAGGCCGTGGACCTTGGAACAGTATCGAAAATTATCAGCCATATTGACATTCACGAGGGCATTAAGGTGGAAGACATTCAGAACCAGGTGGAAGAGGGTCTGATGCGAGAGGGTCACTATAAGGTGGCAAAATCGTTCATGCTCTACCGCCAGCAGCACACCGAGGATCGTGAGACAATACAGAAACTGCAATTCCTTACCGACTATATGGAGGCTACCAATGCTGCCACAGGCTCAAAGTATGATGCCAACGCCAACGTGGAGCATAAGAACATCGCCACGCTCATTGGCGAGCTGCCCAAGTCGAGCTTCATCCGCCTTAACCGCCGCCTGCTCACCGACCGCATAAAGAAGATGTATGGCAAGGCGCTGGCAGACGAGTATATTGACATGCTGACCCACCATTTCATCTACAAGAACGATGAGACCAGCCTTGCCAACTATTGTGCTTCTATAACGATGTATCCATGGCTTATCGGTGGAACGACATCTATCGGCGGCAACTCTACAGCTCCCACCAACCTCAAGTCGTTCTGCGGCGGCTTCATCAACATGGTGTTCATGGTGAGCAGCATGCTGTCGGGTGCGTGCGCCACACCCGAGTTTCTGATGTACATGAACTATTTCATCGGCAAGGAGTTTGGCATCGACTACTATCAGCATGCTGACAAGGTGATAGACCTCTCGCTCAAGCAGCGCACCATCGACAAGGTCATCACCGATTGTTTCGAGCAGATTGTCTATTCGCTCAACCAGCCCACAGGCGCACGCAACTATCAGGCTGTGTTCTGGAACATCTCTTATTATGACAAATATTATTTTGAGTCGCTGTTCGAAAACTTCTATTTCCCTGACGGATCACAGCCCGACTGGGGCGGCCTCTCATGGTTGCAGAAACGCTTCATGAAGTGGTTCAACGAGGAGCGCACAAAGACCATGCTCACCTTCCCCGTGGAGACCATGGCCATGCTGACAAAGGATGGCGACTGCGTGGACACCGATTGGGCCGACTTTGCTGCGGAGATGTATTCGGAGGGCCACAGCTTCTTCACATACCTCAGCGACAACGCCGACTCGCTCAGCTCTTGCTGCCGTCTGCGCAACGAGATCCAGGACAACGGCTTCAGCTACACACTCGGTGCCGGCGGCGTGAGCACAGGCTCAAAGAGTGTGCTCACCATAAACCTTAACCGCTGCATTCAGTATGCGGTTAACCACAAGAAAGACTATAAGGAGTTCCTCGCCCATGTGATAGACCTCTGCCACAAGGTGCAGATGGCTTATAACGAGAACCTGAAAGACCTTCAGGCTCATGGCATGCTGCCGCTGTTTGATGCCGGTTACATCAACATCTCGCGCCAGTATCTGACCATCGGAATTAACGGTCTGGTTGAGGCTGCCGAGTTTATGGGCTACAAGATCAATCCTAATGACGAGTATCTGCATTTCGTGCAGGGCATCTTGGGTCTTGTGGAGGAATATAACAAGAAATATCGCTCAAAGGACGTGATGTTCAACTGTGAGATGATCCCTGCCGAGAACGTGGGTGTGAAGCATGCCAAGTGGGACCGCGAGGACGGCTATTTCGTGCCGCGCGACTGCTACAACTCTTATTTCTATGTTGTTGAGGACGACAGCCTGAACGTTATCGACAAGTTTAAGCTGCATGGCGCACCTTACATCGAGCACCTCACAGGTGGCTCGGCTCTGCACCTGAACCTCTCGGAGCACCTCTCCAAGGCACAGTATCGCCACCTCTTCTGCGTGGCAGCAAAGGAAGGATGCAATTATTTCACCTATAACATCCCCAACACCATCTGCAACGATTGCGGACACATAGACAAGCGTTATCTGCACAAGTGTCCTAAATGTCAGTCGGAGAATGTCGACTACATGACCCGCATCATCGGCTATCTGAAGCGCGTAAGCAATTTCTCTATGCCGCGTCAGGCCGAGGCACATCGTCGCTTCTATGCCGGTCAGGGAAAGTTGGGAGAGTAAGAATTTTAATATTTGAAATTTTAAGAGAAGAACCTTTGGGGTAAACGCTTTGAAAGGGACGATTGCTTTGAAAGGCTGATTGCTTGAAAAGGCTGATTGCTTGAAAAGGCTCATTGCTTGAAAGGCTGATTGCTTTGAAAGGCCAATTGCTTTGAAAGGGCCAATTGCTTTGAAAGGGCCAATTGCTTTGAAAGGTTCAATCTCTTTAAAAACAAGTCTTTAAAAAAGAGGAAGGATTAGAAAATAATGCTTAAATATGTAAATACCGACATCGTCTTTCAGGAGATTCCTGACGAGGTGACCCTTGCCATCAACATCTCCAATTGTCCGTGTCGTTGTCCCGGTTGCCACAGCAAGTATCTGTGGGATGACATTGGTGAACCGCTCACCATGCACGCCATCGATGGGTTCGTGAAGCGTTACGGTCGCGACATAACATGCATCTGTCTTATGGGCGGCGATTCGGAGCACGATTGTGTGAGCAAGATTGCCGAATACATTCACGAGCATTATCCTTATTATAAAGTGGGATGGTACACTGGTCGCACAAAGGTGACGGGAGATGTGGACAAGGAAGGGTTCGACTACATCAAGGTTGGCCCTTACATCAGTCATCTCGGTGGATTGAAAGACCGCACCACCAACCAGCGCCTCTACCGTAAGGCAGCCAATGGCGAGTTTGAAGACATCACCTCGCGCTTCTGGCGAAGATAATTCGAATTTTGAATTTTGAGTTTTGAGTTTTGAATTGTCGGCTTCGCCGATTTTGAATTATTCAATTTTGATTTTTCGCTAACGCGATGCTAAGGTGCTGGTACGCGCTTTTGGCAATGATTATAGGCGCTCTGGGTGACGCTGATAAAAAATATAAAAAGCTGCTACGAACATTTCTGTTTGTGGCAGCTTTTTATTTAGCCTAAAATTTCTCAATCTTAAGCCTTAAATATCTCAATCTTAAGCCCTAAAATATCTCAATCTTAAGCCTTAAATTTCTCTATTTTTAGCCTTGTTTTTCTTCAAAACGGTTTTGCATATTTATGCATTTTTGCCCTCTTTTTTAGTGGTATTCTCAAAGTGCCCAACTTACGATTTGAAAGTGCCCAAATGACGTCCTCAAAGAGGCTCTTTGACGAGCTCATTAAGGCCCTTTGACAGCCTCAAAGAGGCTCTTTGACAAAACCGCCCTGTTTTTAAGAGTTGTTAACAAAAACAATAAGTTAAAACCTTGATATTTTTGAAAATCAAAAGTAAAACCCTTGTTTTTGCTTACAATCGCCGTTTTGGATATTTATTCATTCTGTCCTTTCTTTTTGCATATTTATTCATTATCTCTACCACAATCAACGCTCGTAAGAACGTGACGTTTAGGTTCTTCTTTTGTGGTGTCAACGACTGAAAATGGGCTCACTTGCGTGGGGTTAAAGACAATAGAGACAATATGGACAATTCTTTAAATTTAGCTTTCGCAAATAGGCATAAATCTAAAGTGAGGGCGAGGTCGTCAATCTCATATACCAAAAACGCGGGTTTTGCTGCCATTGGCTGCTCAACCCGCGGTTATTGGTTATTGTCTTAAATTTTTCTTAGCTCTTCAAGCTCTTCTCATAGCTCTTCAAGCTCTTTTCATAGCTCTTCAAGCTCTTTTCATAGCTCTTCAAGCTCTTCTCTTAGCTCTTTAAGCTCTTCTCATAGCTATTTTATGTTCTTTTCATAGCTTATGTCTTCAAGCATCTTGTTAAGAGTTTCGCTTGGCAGGTTTGTCGACTTGTTAGTGCAATATTTGAACGTTATCGATTTTGCACCGCTGAACGAAGTCCATTTCAGCTTCACATCCACCGTCTTGCCATTGGTGTCGGGCAGGTCGCTGAGCTTAAAGGCCACAAGTCCTGAAGCCTTGGGGCCGCTTGTTGTGTTGCCTTTGTGGTGGAACGTCAGCTCGTAGGGGTTGGCGCTGTTGTCGGCCACCAGGTTCACAAGATGCGGTTGTTTGTCGCCCCAACGTGTGAGGAAGCGCAGGGTGAGGTAGCCGTCCTCAGCCACCGTAGTCCAGTCGCGCATGATCTCAACAGGGTCGTTGCCGTAAGCCTTCACGTTCTCTGCCTGGCCCAGGTCTGGAGCCATGCGCTTGGTCAGGATGCTGTCAATCCAGTTGACGTAAACCTTCATGTTGCGCTTGTCGGTCTGTTGTTCTGTCAAACGTATGTTGCACAGAGCGCGCACCTCTTTGTTGCCGAAGGGCGACTGCGACATGTTGATTGGTGTGAGGGTGGTGTTATCGTCGAGTTGCAGCACCACCGTCTTGCCTTCGTCTTGTGGCTTAACGGTCACGAGCGCGTTGGCAGCACCGGGATAATTGTTGCATATAATATAGCTGTCGTCATCGTCACCGCACGATTGCAGAGTGGCACCTGCCAACACAAGGCCTAACATGTAGGCAAACAATTTTAATTTTTTCATCGTCTTTTTTCCTTTCTTGTTTTTATTTATTTTGATTATTTTTCTCAATCTCCTTTCTCTCCTTTCTCTTTTTTCAAAGCGTAATAGCTTATTTTAAAAAGCGTAAAAGCAATAGTTTCCTTTCCACCTTATTATATATAAGCACAATAAAAGCGAAATAAAGTGCAAAGGCGTAGCCCTTTTTTTCCTTTTTACCTTTTTCCTTTTTTACCTTTAAATGTTTTTCCCTCCAGAATCTTGTATCTGTAAACCTAAAATGTTGTTAAATGAAAAAAAAGTCGCCAAAATATTATATTTCAGAAATTTTATGTAAGTTTGCAACAAGATATTCAACAATGATGAGTTGTCTTTAAAAACGCAGATAAAGACGTAAATTAAAACGCAAACAATAAAAAAACTAACGATATGGTAAAGAAAAAGACGATTGTTGCCATGCTTATGTTCGTGGCATGGCTCATGCCAGCGATAGCCTTTGCCGACAGCTACTCCTCGATGTGGAAGCAGTGGAGCAAGATGTGTGGCAGAGATTTGCCAAAATCTGAGTTGGCTGTGCTGCAGAAAATTGTGGACAAAGCCACCGCAGAGCGTGCCTACGGCCATCTGCTCAAAGCGCAGGTGTTGGCCATAGATGCACAGATCAGTGTGTCGCCCGACTCGTTGCGTTCGGGCGTGAACCGTCTTGAGCGCCTTTATGCAAAGACAGAGAAGAGCAACGCTGTGCTTGCCGCAACCTACGCATCGGTGTTGGGAAAAGCCTACGATGTTTATCCCAAACTGTGCGATGACAAGGCAGAGGCCCAGGAAGCAAGCCGTGCGTGGTATGACAAGGCGTTGGCTTCGCCAGCCGACCTGGCCAAGGCTTTTGCCGCAGGCTATGAGCCGTTTGTCATTGACGGCATCGACAGCCGCATCTTCGGCGACGACATGCTCCACATTGTCGGTATGCAGGCCGGACGGACGAAGATGCTTCACGACTATTATGAAAAGGCGGGCAACCGACAGGCATCGTGTGTGACCGCCCTCTTGTTGCTGAAAGAGCAGAGGCCGAAGAGCGTTACAGAGCTGCGCAAGTCGAAATATCTCCTGTCCGTCGACTCGTTGCTCAACGAGTATAAAGACCTGCAGGTGGCAGGAGAGGTGGCCATTGAGCGTTACGACATCATGAGCGAGGCCGACGATGTGGATGCCAAGGACAAGATGGCATTCATCGACTATGCCCTTGTTCATTGGGGAGCGTGGCCACGCATGAACATTCTGCGTAACGCGCAGAGCCGACTGACGCTCCCGAGCTTCCATGTGTCTATCGGCGACGGCGTGTTGCTGCCTGGCGTCAAGCGCAAGGTAAACCTTCTTGGGGTGTGCAACATTGGCGAGCTGACGATGACCGTGCGCCGTGTGAACGTGGGAGGCGATACCGCTCTCGACCCCTCCAACGACCGTGATTATGCGAAGCTGAAGGCACATTTTACCTCTGACGAACCGCAGACACAGACGCGCCGTTACATAGGAATGCCGGCCTACAAGGTGACACGTGACTCGATGTTCATCGATCCGCTACCCGTGGGTGTGTATGTCGTTGAGTTTACGACAAACAACGCCGCCGTGCGTCCAGAACGCCTGCTGCTCAGCGTGACCAATCTTAGCGTTGTCTATCAGGCGATGCCCGACCACAAGGTGCGCTTCGCCGTGCTCAACGCCACGACAGGAGAGCCTGTGGCAGGAGCCAAACTGCGCTTCAGGTCTGCCGATGAGGTGGCGAACAATGATTTTTCTAAAGCAAAGACCTTTATCTGTGACGACAAGGGTGAGGTGACGGTCGATGCCAACGTGAAGAGAGACAAGCTCTATTATTATGCTTCTACCGACACCGACAAAGCATCGAATGAGCTTAACTCGTCTTACAGCTACTACTTCTTCGGCAACGGCAACAAGGTGGAGCCTGTGCTCAAAATGTTTACCGACCGAAGCATCTATCGTCCAGGACAGACGGTGCAGGTGTCGGCAATAGCGTTTGTCAAAGGACGCGACGGCTCATCGGTGATGGGCGGACAGAAGGTGACGTTCTCGCTAAGCGACAGCAACGGCAAGGATGTGGGCAAGGCTGAGGTGCAGACCGACAACTACGGCACGGCCACCACCTCTTTCCTCCTGCCTTCAAACGGCCTCACCGGACTTTTCTATCTGCGTGCCTCTGTTGCCGACAAAGCAAGAGCGTGGAAATGGTTGCGCGTGGAGGAATATAAGCGTCCTTCTTTCGACATAACATACGACAAGCTGAAGACCGGCTATCATGTTGGCGACACCGTGGCTGTAAAGGCCACCGCCCGCACCTATAGCGGCGTGGCTGTGCAGGGCGCCAAGGTTCGTTATCGTGTCGTGCGCCGTCCGTCAATGTGGTGGGGACGCTTCGGCATGCGCGACCGCTCGGAACAGGTCTTTGCCGACTCTGTCGTGACCGATGGTAACGGACAGTTTGTGGCGCGTGTGCCTCTGTTCATGCCCGACCGCGAGAAAGGTTTTGAGAAGGTGACGCGCTTCTACACGTTTGACGTCACAGCCACCGTTACCGATGCTGCGGGCGAGAGCCATGACGCAACCATGTCGGTGCCGATCGGCGACAAGCCGACAGCCCTTTCGTGCAACATGCCCGACAAGACCGAGCGTGACAGTTTGCGTTCAATTCGCTTCGATTATCGCAATGCAGCAGGCGAGCCCATAAAGGGTGACGTGGTGTTCTACATCGACGACCAGAGGTTCACGACAACCGCCAACACCGACACACCGTTCTCGGCTGCCACGCTCACATCGGCATCGCATCTGCTCACCGCCTATTGTGGCACCGACACCATAAGTCAACATTTTGTGGTCTTCACCATGGACGACAAGAAGGTGGCAACACAGACACACGACTGGTTCTATGCTTCTGCCAAGCGCTTCCCCTCAGACGGACGTCCTGTCTATGTGCAGGTGGGTTCTTCAGACAGCGTGCAGCATGTGCTCTACAGCATCTTCTCCGGAACAGAGGTTCTGGAGAGCGGGGTGCTCAATTTGACCGATGGCGAGGTGTCGACACGTCAGCTGACATATAAGCCCGAATATGGCGACGGTCTTCAGCTCACATGTGCGTGGGTGAAAGAAGGGGTCGTTTATCGACACACAGCCAAGATCGCTTGTCCAAAACGTGACAATCGCTTGCTCACAACATGGACCACCTTCCGCGACCGTCTCACACCGGGACAAAAGGAGGAGTGGACGCTGCACGTCTCAAAGCCCGACGGGCGGGCTGCCAAGGCACAGGCCATGCTCACGATGTATGACAAGTCGCTTGACCAGCTTACCGAACACTCGTGGAGTCTTAATGCCGACTGGGCAAACATCTTGCCTAACACCAGTTGGCGCACACGCTATTCAAACAACCTCAGTCGTTATGGAGAGATGACGTTCCGTCCGCTTGGTGAGCGACAGCTCGACTTCAGCTCTTTCAACATTCCCTGGTACCGTGCTTTCGGCGAGGTGTTGATGTATAAGACAAGTGGAAAACAGACTGTGAAAATTCAAAGACATTCGGCTGCGAAGAAGGAAAAGTACTACGATTGCGTTGAGACGGTTTCTCTGACGGGTTCGGTGGATGGCGGCATGAACGACATAAAGATTCGTGGCGCAAAAGAAACGACGGTGCAAGATGAGGCAGAAACAACTGAAATGGGCAACGTGGCTGTTCGACAAAACTTTGCGGAAACAGCTTTCTTCATGCCCTGCCTTGAGACCGACGACAAGGGTGACGTGAAGATAAAATTCACCTTGCCTGAGAGCGTCACCACATGGCGCTTGCTCGGCATCGCTCATGACGAGGTGATGAACATCGGACGGTTGGAGGCAGAGGCTGTGGCGCAGAAGCAACTCATGGTTGAGCCTAACATGCCTCGCTTTGTGCGCTCAAAAGATAAGGGCCACATTGCTGTGCGCCTGTCAAACCTTTCAGAGTGCCACCTTAACGGAACGGCCCGCTTGGAGCTGATAAACCCTGATACCGACAAGGCGGTCTATGTGAAGAACATAAAGTTTAAGGCTGAGAAAGACACAACAGTTTCTCTTGCCTTCCCGTTCGACATGAGCACCATCGACAACGACGGCTTGCTCATCTGCCGTGTCACAGCACAGGCCGGGGGCTTCAGCGATGGCGAGCAGACTTATCTGCCCGTGCTTGCAGCAAGTGAGCTTGTGACGACAGCCGTGCCGTTCACACAACAGGGTGAGGGCGTGAAGACCATTGACCTCGCTTCCTTGTTTGGTGCAAAGAACGCCGATGGCAAGAAGCTGACAGTAGAATATACGAACAACCCCGCGTGGCTCATGGTGCAGACGCTGCCTTCGGTCACAGACAACGGACGTGAAGATGCCATGACCCTCGCCACAGCCTATTATGTAAACGCCGTGGGACGTAAGCTCATGACGCTCACGCCTGCCATCAAACAGACGGTGGAGCTGTGGAATGTTGACAAGGACAAGAACCTGAAGAGCGGCTTGCAGGAGAACTTGGAGCTGAAAAACATGTTGCTCAGCGAGACACCGTGGGTTGCCGAGGCTGAAAAGGAGACCGACAACATGCGCCGCCTCGCGGCGTTCTATGACGAGAACACCATTGGCAGCCGTTGCGCCTTGTGGATGAACAAGCTGAAGAAGCTGCAACGTTATGACGGATCGTTCGCCTGGTGGACAGGCATGAGCGGCAGCCGTTATGTGACCTCTTCGGTGGCTGAAACCTTGGCTCGCCTGAAAGCCATGGACATGGCTGATGACGAGTGTAACGACATGCGCGCTAAAGCTGTCAACTGGCTCGGAGGAGAGATCGCCAGCGAATGTAACGCCATGCGTAAGCTTGAGAAGAAGGGTGTTAAGGATGTGCGTCCTTCTGGCTTTGCTGCCGACTATCTCTACATTTGTGCTTTGACAGATGCGCGCAAGGACATGACGCTGAAGCGACAGGCCGACTACGACTATCTTGTGGCACATCTCGCAAAGCAAAACGCTGACCTTTCTATAGAAGGCAAGGCACGCGCTGCTGTGGCGCTCGCTGCTGCCGGGCGTAGCAAAGAGGCGCTCACCCTGCTTGAGAGCATGCGACAGTATCTTGTTTGCAAACCCGATATGGGATGCTATTATGACACGCCAAAGGCTGGCTACTCATGGCGCAACTATCGCATACCCACACAGGTGGCTGTGATAGAGGCGCTGCAACGCTTGCAGCCGTCTGACGCAAAGACCGTTGCCGACATGCAACTGTGGCTTCTGCAAAGCAAGCGCACACAGGGATGGGACACGCCGCTCAACACGGTCGATGCGGTGTCGGCCTTCCTTGGCAACGATGCCAAGGCGCTCACCATGGCCGATGGCATGCCTGCGGTGCTGAAGGTTGACGGAAAGCATCTGCCTGTGGCAAAGCAGAAGTCGGCGCTTGGATATGTCAAGGCTTCGAAGGAGGGCAACAACATGCGCACGTTCACAGCTGAGAAAACAAGCGGTGGCACATCGTGGGGTGCTGTCTATGCACAGTGGATGCAGCCTGTGGAGGACGTGAAGAGTGCAACGGCTGGAATGACGGTGGAGCGTATGTTCTTCAAGGACGGCAAACGTCTCTCATCGCTCGACCACCTGAAGGTGGGGGACCGCTTGACGGTTCGCATTGTCATCACCGCCGACCGCGACTACGACTTTGTGCAGGTTGCTGACCATCGTGCTGCTTGCATGGAACCGACATCGCAGCTCAGCGGCTATCGCAATGGCTGTTATGTGGCAACCAAGGACAACGCCTCTTATTTCTATTTTGATGTGCTCTCAAAGGGACGCCACACCGTAGAGACGACCTATTATATCGACCGTGCTGGCTCTTACCGCACAGGCCTTTGCACCGCTCAGTGTGCTTACAGCCCAGAGTTTGCGGGAAGAGACAAGAGCTGGGAGGTGAAGAGCGAATGAAAATGAAGAGCGAATGAATTCTACGCAAGTGTGAACGAACAACTCTTTTGGGTTCGTAAAATCTAAAAATAAAAGTTATGTAGTAGGAAGAAAATTCTCATTTCAATGTCGAGATGAGAATTTTCTTCCATTATATCGCTGATGAACACAACATGAATTTCTGTTCTGCTGACATGTTTGAGGATTATATGGGGAATAATCTGTTGCCCCGGAATAATCCGTTGCCCCGAATATATAAAACCAAGGTGGGGTATAAAAAAAGAGGATGTTAAATGAATAACATCCTCTTGGTGTTTAAAAGTGTGACTCCGGCAGGATTCAAACCTGCAACCTTCTGATCCGTAGTCAGATGCTCTATTCAGTTGAGCTACGGAGCCTTACTTCTTAAAAGCGAGTGCAAAGGTAATGCTTTATTTTGAAACTGCCAAATGTTTTTGAAGAAATCTTTATTTTTTTTTCTTTGAACAATGCTTTCAGCTTGTTGGCTTGGGCGTTTCGAGGTTTATTTTTAACTTTGTAGAAGATAAGCTGCACCTCGGCAAAGCGTTCAAGCCAGCTTGACGCTCTGCTCTCGGTTTGCATTATCTTTGTAGAAGATAAGCTGCACCTCGGCAAAGCGTTCAAGCAAGCTTGACGCTCTGCTCTCGGTTTGCATTATCTTTGTAAAAGATAAGCTGCACCTCGGCAAAGCTTATTTGAAAACATGGCATAACGACAAGAAAACAATGACACGCAATAAGAAAACAATAATGGGGTTGGCGCTTGCTCTTGCGCTGATGGCTGTGCTTAGCCTGTTTGTGGGCGCTGTTCCTCTTGCACCAGCAGATGTATTGACCACGCTTTTTGGTGGCGAGACGTCCGACACGTTGCGGTTCATTGTGCTTGAGTCGCGACTGCCGCAGACGCTTACAGCGGCGCTTTGTGGTGCTGCTCTGGCTGTTGGCGGACTGCTTCTTCAGAACATCTTTCGCAATCCGCTTGCTGACCCATCGGTCTTTGGCATAAGTAGCGGTGCGGCCTTAGGTGTGGCTGTGGTCATGCTCATGGGCGGTGGCGCCGTCATGACCGACAGTTTGGTGGGCATGGGCGCTACGGTTGTGGCGGCTTTCATTGGTGCCATGGCTGTGACGGCGTTGGTGTTTGTGCTCTCACTTGCCGTGCGTGGCGGTGTGGCTCTGCTCATTATCGGACTGATGATTGGCTATGTCGCTTCGGCGTTTATAACCGTTATAAACTTTTTTGCCACGGCCGATGGCGTGAAATCGTACCTCTTGTGGGGCATGGGAAGCTTTGCCAACGTGTCGTCAGAACAGTTGTGGTGGATAGCCGTGCCCGTGGGGGTGGGACTTTTTGTGGCGTTGCTTCTTTCAAAGAGTCTTGACATCATGCGGCTTGGCGACAACTATGCAGCAGCCTTGGGCCTTAACATTGCGGCTGTTCGCAACGGGGCGCTGGTGCTTGTCGGTTTCCTCACAGCCGTTACGACGGCGTTCTGTGGGCCGATAGCGTTCATAGGGCTTGCCGTGCCTCACATAGCGCGGATGGTCATGCGCACCGACAGCCACTTGTCGCTGGTGCCTGCCACGTTGCTTATGGGAGCGGTCATAGCGATGGCTTGCAACATGGCTTGCTCGCTGCCGGGCGGTGGAGGGGTGTTGCCCGTCAATGCCGTCACGCCGTTGGTGGGCGCTCCAATTGTGATTTATGTGATTATGAAGAAAAACAAATGACCTGAGGTCAACATGCTCTGATTGTGAAGGTCTTAACGTTTTGCTTAAAATAAAAAAAGATATGGACGAGAAAGAAAGAATATTGCAGCTTCGGAAAGAACTGCATGAACACAATTATAAGTATTATGTGCTCAACAGTCCGGATATTTCCGATTTCGACTTTGATGCTCTCATGCGCGAACTTCAAGACCTTGAGGCTCGACATCCTGAGATGGCGGATCCAAACTCGCCGTCGCAACGTGTGGGAAGCGACCTGAACAGCGAGTTTAAGCAGGTGGTACACAAGTATCCCATGCTCTCGTTGGCTAACACTTATAACCAACAGGACGTGCGCGACTGGTATGAGAGCGTGAAGCGCGGACTGGGTGGCGAGGATTTTGAGGTGTGCTGCGAGATGAAGTATGACGGACTTTCCATTTCGCTTACCTATGTTGACGGCCAGCTGGTGCGTGGCGTCACCCGTGGCGATGGTGTGCAGGGCGATGATGTTACGGCAAACGTGAAGACCATACGCTGCATTCCGTTGGTGCTTCCCGGCACGGGCTATCCCCATGAGTTTGAGATCCGTGGCGAGATCCTGATGCCGTGGAAGGTGTTTGAGCGTCTTAACGCTGAGCGTGAGGCAGCAGAGGAGCCGCTCTTTGCTAACCCGCGCAACGCCGCCAGTGGTACGTTGAAGAGTCAGAACTCGCGACTTGTGGCAAGCCGACAGCTCGACAGTTACCTCTATTATCTGCTTGGCGAGGAGTTGCCGTCGGATGGCCATTATGAGAATCTTCAGGCGGCAGCGTCATGGGGCTTTAAGATAAGCCAAGGCATGAAGAAGGTGAAGACGCTTGAGGAAATTTATGCCTACATCGACTTTTGGGACACGGAACGCAAAAACCTGCCTGTGGCTACCGATGGCATTGTGCTAAAGGTCAACTCGCTACGACAGCAACGACAGTTGGGCTTCACTGCAAAGAGTCCGCGATGGGCTATAGCCTATAAGTTTAAAGCTGAACGCGCCCTCACGCGCCTTGACAAGGTCACCTATCAGGTTGGCCGTACAGGAGCCGTGACGCCCGTTGCCAACATGGAGCCTGTGCAGCTTGCTGGCACCACGGTGCGTCGCGCCACGCTTAACAACGAAGATTTCATACGCAGCTTTGATCTTCACATCAGCGATTATGTGTATGTGGAGAAGGGTGGCGAGATCATTCCTAAGATTGTGGGCGTCGACACCGACCGTCGTGAGCCAGGGGCGCAGCCTGTTGAGTTTATAACACATTGCCCCGAGTGTGGCGCCGAACTTGTGAGATATGAGGGCGAAGCCGCACATTATTGTCCTAACGATGCTGCTTGTCCACCGCAGATCAAGGGCCGGATAGAACATTTCATTGCCCGTAGAGCCATGAACATCGACTCGCTTGGACCTGAGACCGTTGATGAATATTTCCGTCGTGGACTTATTCATAACATCGCCGACCTGTACGACATAAAGGTTGAGGACATAAGTGCTGGAGGCAGCAAGCTACGTTCGGCACAGAAGATTGTCAAAGCCATTGACGACTCAAAGAAGGTGCCGTTTGAGAGAGTGGTCTTTGCCCTCGGCATACGTTTTGTGGGAGAGACCTCTGCCCGTCTTATTGCCCGACATTTTGGCGACATCGACACGCTCATGAACGCTTCGTTGCAACAGTTGCTTGAGGTAGAGGGCGTGGGCGAGGTCATTGCCAAGAGCATAATAACCTATTTCCATAACGACACAAACCGCTCTATCGTGGAACGTCTGCGTGCTTATGGTTTGCAGATGGCTGTTGAGAAGGGCGAGGAGCAAGGTGGCAGCGATGTGCTTGCAGGCAAGAGCATTGTTATAAGTGGCGTGTTCCAGCACCACAGCCGCGATGAGTATAAGGCAATAATAGAACGCAATGGCGGCAAAAATGTAGGCTCTATCAGCGGCAAGACATCGTTCATACTCGCTGGCGACAATATGGGCCCGTCAAAACTGCAAAAGGCTGAGAAGTTGGGGGTGGCTATCGTGGACGAGGAGACTTTCCTGAAGATGATTGAAGGCTCTGCAACCGAAGATTCTGCAATAGCCGAAGATTCTATAGCCGAAAGCTCTGCAACCGAAGGCTCTGCCAACGAAAGCTCTGCCAACGAAGGCTCTGCCAGCGAAAGCTCTGCAACCGAAGGCTCTTCTGGTCATTCTGAAAGTCAAAATGAAGGTTCTGCATCTTCCAATGTTCAGAAAGAAACCTCTAAAGCTTCGTCTAAGGGCGGTGGTGAGCAACTGCTTCTGTTTGAGGATTAATAATTCATGAAAAAATGTTTAACAGAAACATGTAAATTTGGAACAATGAAAATATTTGTAGAAGACAAGATAGAGTCGGTCTGTCCCTCTTTTGTGGGAGCTTGTGTAGAGGCCGATGTTGAGAACAGCGAATATTCGGAGGAGCTGTGGGAGCTTATCGATGAGCTTGGTGAGCAGTTTCGCCAGACGCTGACGACCGAATCGTTGAAAGACATCAGCGCCATTGCTGCCACTCGCCGCGTCTATAAGGCTTGCGGCAAGGATCCTTCGCGCTACCGTCCGTCGTCGGAGGCTCTCATTCGTCGCATGCTGCAAGGCAAGAAGCTTTATCAGATAGACACGCTCGTGGATCTGATAAACCTTGCAAGCATAAAATATGGCTACAGCATTGGTGGCTTCGATGGCGACAAGTTTGACGGCGACACGCTCACGCTCGGTGTGGGACGTGAGGGCGAGCCTTACGAGGGTATCGGTCGTGGCATGCTCAACATTGCCGGTCTGCCTGTGTATCGTGACAACACGGGTGGGGTAGGTACGCCAACAAGCGACAACGAGCGCACGAAGATGGGTTTGCAGACACGTCACCTCGTGGCGCTTGTCAACGGATACGATGGCAATGAGGACACCGTGCGGGCCACAGCAGAACTTATCATCAATCTGGTGAACCGTTTCTGCAAAGGACAAAACGCAAGATATTTTGTTTATAAGTAGGGGCGAGAAAAAGGAAATGAAAGCGGCACATCGTAAGATAGTGTCGCTTTTTCTTTGTCGTTACAGTAGGATGATGTAACTTTGCAACCTGTAATAACCAAATCTCAAGAATTGTGGGAATAGTAATAGGCATTGACGTTGGCATAAGCACAACAAAGATTGTGGGAATTGTGGAGCAAGGAAAGGTGTTGTCGCCAATCCGTATCAAGGCCACAGACCCCGTGACATCGCTCTACGGCGCTTTTGGAAAATTTCTGTATGTAAACAAGATACAGCTTCAGGACATTGAGAAGGTCATGCTCACGGGTGTGGGTAGCGCTTACATCAATGAGCCGATATATAATCTGCCCACAGAGAAGGCAGAAGAGTTTATAGCAGACGGTCTTGGTGCGCGTTATGAGACCAAGCTCGACCGCATGATTGTGGTGAGCATGGGCACGGGCACGTCTATCGTGAAGTGTGACGGTGAAGACATTAAGCACATCGGCGGCATAGGCATTGGCGGTGGAACGCTGCAAGGTCTGTCGCGCTTGTTGCTGAAGACCGACGACATCTTGCAGGTGGCGAAGCTTGCCGAGGAGGGCGATGTGGCACACATTAACTTGCTGATAAAAGACATCAGCGCCAAACCTCTTCCGGGGCTACCTATGGATGCTATTGCTTCGCTTTGCGGCAACGCCAAGAGCAACGCTTCGCGTGAGGATATTGCCATCGGACTGATATGGATGGTGCTTCAGAGCATCTGTAGCGCGTCCATTCTCTCTTCACTTGGCTCTGGCATAAAAGATTTTGTGATGATCGGCAACCTCACGTTGCTGCCGCAATGTAGCCGTGTGTTCCCTGCAACCGAGCGGTTGTATGGCGTGAAATTTCATATTCCTAAGTATTCGGAGTTTTGCACGGCCATAGGTGCGGCGTTATGTTACACCAATAGGCAAAAATAACGCTTCTTTTGAGAATAGTTTGTTTAACATAAAAAAGTGAGCTTGTACCATAAAGGTTGCAAGCTCACTTTTTTTATGTTTTGTTTTGTTGCTTCTTATGATGTTCTTGTCTTTATCAAAAGACGCTTTTCGTCTTTATAAGAAGCCTCTCTCGTCTTTATTAAAAGCTTCTTTTGTCTTTAGAAGATGTGCATCTGTCCAAGGATGAAGAGCAGAGAGTAGCCGAGCACAAGGCCGATGATGCCCATAACAACACCAATCTTCATCATCTCGTTCTGTTTGACAAGACCGGTAGAGTGGGCGATGGCGTTTGGAGGCGTACTGATAGGCAGGGCCATGGCCACAGATGCTGCAACGGCGATGCCGATGAGAACGGTTGGTGTGCCGCCGATGCTTTCAAGAGACGAGCCCATGCCCTTGCACACAACGGCGAGGATAGGCACGAGAAGAGCGGCTGTGGCGGTGTTCGAGATGAAGTTGGACAGCAGATAGCAGATGAGGCCTGAGATGATAAGGATGGCCACTGCCGACCAAGAACCAAACGGTATGCTCTTGATGGCGTTCTCTGCCAGGCCCGACTCGTTGAGGGCAAGACCAAGGGCAAAGCCACCGGCAACCATCCAGATAACGCTCCAGTTGATGTCTTGAAGGTCGCGGGCGTTGACAACGCCTGTCACGGCAAACACCACGATGGGCAGTATGGCCACGGTGTTGGCACCAACGCCGGTAACCTTGTCGAGCATCCACAGGGCAACGGTGACAATGAACGTCACGGCCACAACCACGGTGCGCCAGTTGTGTTGCAGCTCACCGCCGATGGTGAGGTGAATGGTCTTCTTTGTGAAGGGGAAGAACTTCTTGAGCAACATCCAGCCGATGAGGAGCAAGACGATGGTGAGCGGCATCATGAAAGCCATCCACTCGCCGAAGCCGAGGTTGAGGTTCAGACCGTTGGGGTCGTTAAGATATTTAAGGGCGATGGCGTTTGGAGGGGTTCCGATGGGGGTTCCCATACCGCCAATGTTGGCTGCTACGGGGATGGAGAGCGTGAGGGCTATGCGGCCCTTTCCGTCGGCAGGCAACGTGCGAAACACCGGCGCGAGGAACGTGAGCATCATGGCTGCGGTGGCGGTGTTGCTGACGAACATCGAGAACACGCCTGTTATGAGGATGAAGCCTAAAAGCACATTCTCGCTCTTGGTTCCGAAAGGACGTATGAGGGTGCGGGCAAGCAGAACGTCAAGACCCGACTTTGTTGCTGCGATAGCAAGGATGAAACCTCCAAGGAAGAGGATGATGATGGGGTCGGCAAAGGTGGCCATGATTGACGTGTGGTCAAGCAGCTCACTCTTGTCGATGCCGCTACGCATGAAATTGAATGCGCTGTTGGAGGTGGTGAACAGCAACAAGCCGATGACGCTCACCGATGTAGCCCATGACGGCACAGCTTCTGTTATCCACAAGATGGTGGCCAAAGCAAAGATTGCGATGACACGCTCTTGTATGACGGTCAGTCCCTCTATGCCGTAGGCATCAAGAGGAAGGAACCATAACACGGCGGCAATGAGCACCGCCACTACAAACATTACGGCCTTCCTCACATTAAAGGAGCCGTCGAGAAGGTTTTTTGTTTCGTTAGGCATATTATTCAAAAAAAATAGGTTTGTAAATTGATTAACTTCCTGCATCTGTCCGTGCTTCTTTCGCTGACGTCTGCATTGTGCTTACAAAGGAACGCAAAAAAAATGAACGGCGCAAATATTTCGCCTTCATTTTATAGCTTTTTTATTTTCTTCTCAATTTTTGTTTTTGTCTTGTTGCTTCTTCCTTCTTTTCTTTCTATTCTTTCTTTCTTTCTTTCCTATCCTTTTCTTCTTCCTGTTATTTTTTTCTTTGTTTGTTCTTCTTGTCTTTATCTTTGTTTCGCTTTGTCTTTCCTTGTGTTCCTATTCTCATTCCTCCTTTTTCTGTTCCTCCTTTTTCTGTTCCTCTTTTTTCTGTTCCTCTTTTTTCTGTTCCTCATTTTATCCTTTTTCAGAAGAGTGCGATCTACAGCAAAAGTTCCATATCGACCACGTCAAGCATCTTCCCAAATTTTATGCCCACTTTCTCAAAGCACGATTTCTGTTCGAAACCTAACGAGGCATGCATCTTTATGCTTGCTTCATTGTCGCCTGTTATGCAAGCTATAAGGGCCACGAACCCACGGTGGCGGCATTCGTCGATAAGCATGTGCATGAGTTGTGTGCCTATGCCTCGGCGTTCTATGCCAGGTGCAAGGTAGATGGTTGTCTCAAGTGTGTGACTGTAGGCTTCGCGCTCTTTCCAACGGTGAGCATAACAGTAGCCGCCGACTGTGCCGTCTTCGTTCTCATACACATAATAAGGATATTCTGTTGAAATGTCCTTTATGCGTTCCCCCATCTGTTCTGCCGTTAGCGGTTCTGTTTCAAAACTGATGGTCGTGTTGAGGATATACTGGTTGTAGATGTCGGTTATTGCCTTCGCATCTGCTGGTGTGACGTTTCTTATCATACTTTTTTGTTTGATAAAGTTGTTAAAAACAAGAAACCTCATAAATCATTTCTGATCTATGAGGTTTATCTTGGGTGGCAGGTGGGACTCGAACCCACGACATTCAGAACCACAATCTGACGCTCTAACCAACTGAACTACGGCCACCGTGTTAGCTTGTTAAACACTTATGTCTTAAAAGCGAGTGCAAAGGTACGGGAATTATTTTAAACTACCAAATAATTCCCGCACTTTTTTCAAACTTTTTTTACTTTTCCTTCAATTTCCCTTTTATTTTGCGGGCTGTGCGGGTGCTGCGGGTGCTGCGGGAGCTGCGGGAGCCTGCTGTGCAGGAGCTGCTTGCTGTGCACCGGCTGCGGGAGCTTGCTGCTGGCTTGCGCCAAATCCGGGAGCATTGTTAGGATTGGTTGCGGGTGCCTCGACGGCGCTCTTCTCCATAACGCTCTGCTCGTTTGCAGCCTTAGGAGCTACATAAGCACAGATAACGCTGATAACAACCATTGCGATTGCGAGACCCCATGTTGTCTTCTCTACGATGTCAGTGGTCTTTCTTACGCCCATGATTGAGTTGGACGATGAGAAATTGGAAGCCAAACCGCCTCCTTTTGATTCCTGAATGAGCACGATGCCGATCATCAGAACCGATGCGATCAGGATCAGAATTACGAATAATGTGTAAATCATTGCTGTTTTGTTATTTTTATTGTTTTATTTTTTTGTTTTTTCTGTTTTTTGCTTTTCAGCTTTTTCCTCCAATCATCAGCCTTTGGGTCTTGACCTATCAGCTTTTTAGCTTTGGCTCATCAGCTTTTTTGGCTTAATTAGTCAGCCTTTTAGACTTTCTTTCATCTTCTTTTTGTGTCTTCCGACTATTGTTTTTGCTTGCCTTTTGCCTTGCTGTTTATAATCAGTTTCTCCAAAAATCTGATTTGGTCTGCAAAGTAAGCATTTTTTTTTGGATAATTCAAATTTAAACGCTTAATAATTTCAAGAGCCTTCGAATATCTGCCTTGTTTGATGTATATTTTGGCCAATGTCTCCGTAAAGAAACTGTCATCGGGCGGTGTTTCGGCGTTTTTGTGGTCTTCTTCCATCTGCGGCACATACTCGGGTGTGTCCTTAAGAGTGATCTTTCCACCGTCGTTTATGAAGTCGTCGATGAGAGCCTGACCTTTAAGCTGAGGCGCTTGCGTTTGGTCTTGTTTCTTGTCGTCTTCGTTTTCCGACTCTATGAGATAAGCCACATAATCGTTGGCGGCATCGGCGGGCGTGGGCTTGCGTCGAGGTTCCTTGGGTTGCTCGGTGGCTTTTTCGGGCATAGAGTCGAGATAGTGGTCTATTATAGACATTGTGCGTTTGCTCTTGTCGTCATCATCGTGAGCGTTCGCCTCTTTGTCTGCCGTAGCCGATGTGCTGTCTGCCTGCTTAAGCCGATAGTGGGCAGCCTCCACGAGGTCAAACAGCTTCTTGCGGTCTGTTATGAACACAGCTGCTCGCCTTAGCTCTTCATCAAACGAAGAGTCGTGCAGAAGATACAGGTTCTGTAGCATCAGCAGACGGGCTGTCTGATAATAAGGATAGAGCGCAACCATGCTTCGGAGATCGTATAGGGTCTCCTTGTTCATTAGTTCGGGGTGGTTTATGAGTTGCGTTAGATCCATCACTTTTTAAGGTTTGTTTTACCAGTAGGTTATGTCTTGCTTTCGCTTCAGGCCTTCTTGTCAGAGAACCTTGTCCATGGCCGCTTGTTACCAGTTGGCAACGGTGGCGTTGAATATCTGCTCTGTGAGGTCTTTCACCATCTGTGTCACCAGCTCTTCTTGCACCGAGTTGAGACTTTGCGTTGTCTCGTAGGTCTTGGAGGCTGTAAACTGTTGCTCAAAGTCGTCGTTGTGGTTCACGTTGTTGGTGAAGCGCACGTTCACCGTTATCGACAGTTCTGTCTGTGCCGAATGGCCTTCGCTCGACACCGACTTGTTGCGCTGCGTATATTGCGTTATCTCGCCCTCAATCTTGAGGTCGCCGTTGCGGCGCACCTGTATCAGGCGCGTGTGGTTGGCATACATGTCCTTAAGGGCGTTGTTGAACATCGGTCCCATCGGTCCCCACACATAGCTTGAGCGTATGGGGAAGTCGGCAATCTGTATGGTCTTCGTCTTGGTGTAGTCTATGCTTGCGCCGTTAAACTTGTAAGACACCGAGCACGACATTGCGGCGAGGCTCAGCACGGCAACACACATTATTATATATGTGCGTGCCTGTATTGTGTGAGCGTGTGCCTTTCTCATGCCTTTGCGAAGCCATGTCCACGTTCCTGATATCTGTTCTTTCGTTTTATTTGTCAAGCCCATATTGCTTAATTCTTCTATAAAGTGTGCGGTCAGAGATGCCCAGCTCAGCAGCCGCTTTCTTGCGGTTGCCGCCATTCTTCTCAAGCGCTCTTTCCACCATCTGTCGTCCGAGGTCGTTGAGGTTGAGGCTGTCGCTGTCTTTAATCTCCTCTACCTCCACATCCTCCACTCTGTTTTGCTGCCTCATGTCGTGCATGCCGTAGGGGGTTACATGCTGCTCTGCCGGAGCCAAGGTGTGCATGGTGGTGGGGTAGGGTGTGGCCTGTTGGTAAGGAGTGGCGTTTTCAAGCTTGCCTGCCTCGTCAATCTTTTTCCGCATGTCGTTCATCTCGCGTCTCATCTCGCTCACGTTGCCTCGCAGCTCATACAGGATCTTGTAGAGCAGCTCGCGCTCGTTCTCATAAGAGTGGGCGCCCCCTTGGTTGGGTATCATCGCCAACTGTGTGCTTTCAGGGTCTTCGGGTATGAACTGGTGAATGGTGTTGGCATCGATTTCGCGCTCTGTGCTCAGCACCGACATCTGCTCTGTTATGTTCTTAAGCTGGCGCACGTTTCCCGGCCACTTATATTTGAGCATAATCTTCTTGGCGTCTTCCGTGAGCGTTATGCGCGGGATGTTATATTTTTCTGCCATCTGCATGGTGAACAGCTTGAACAGAAGCAGTATGTCGTTGCCGCGTTCGCGCAGCGGCGGCATCTTTACCGGTATGGTGTTAAGGCGGTAATAGAGGTCTTCGCGGAATCGTCCCTCGCTCACCGCTTTCTGCATGTTCACGTTGGTTGCTGCCACAATGCGCACGTTGGTCTTGCGTATCTCCTGTCCACCCACGCGGATATATTCGCCTGTCTCAAGCACGCGCAGCAGACGGGCTTGTGTGGCGAGAGGCAGCTCTCCCACCTCGTCGAGGAATATTGTTCCTTTGTTGGCTGTGCCAAAATAGCCATCGCTCTCGCCAATGGCTCCTGTGAACGAACCCTTCTCGTGTCCGAACAGTTCGCTGTCTATCGTTCCCTCAGGAATGGAGCCGCAGTTGATGGCAAAATATTTCTCTCTGCGTCGTGGTGAGTTGTCGTGTATAATTCTTGGAATGATCTCTTTGCCCACTCCGCTCTCTCCGATAATAAGCACAGAAAGGTCGGTGGGTGCCACCTGTAAGGCGACATCCAAGGCATGGTTCAACTCGTCGCAATTGCCGACGATGTTGTAGCGTTGCTTTATTTTCTGTAATTCAGAGGTATCCATTAGAGCACAAAGTTAGACATTTTATCTGACAAAACGGCAGAACCTGTCACTTTTTTTGTATTTTTTAGTCCTTTCATGGCAGTTTTCTTTCTTGCCCGTTGTTTGTCATATCCTTTGAGCCAATAAGGTCTTGGTTCTTACGGGTGTTTCGTCCGGTTATTGTAACCATGCCATTTAGCTCTCCTAAGTATGGCATTTAGCCAAGCTAAGTAAGGCATTTAGCCAAGCAAAGTGAGGCACTTAGCCAAGCAAAGTAAGGCACTTCCTTTTTTTTCTAAATTCCCACTTCCGCATAACCCACCAGCCGGTCGGTGCGTGAGCCTATGGGGCGATAATAGATGAGAGCCTGGTATGTGTTTTCTGTCTGGTAGAAGTTGCCCTCTGAGGGTAGGAGAGAGAGAGCCCCGTCGGAGCGTTGTGTGAGATAACGGTACGAGTAGTAGCCTTGTTTCAGAAGAATGGTCGCTTCATATCGTTTCTGTAGCTCGTCATAGGTCATGCGGTAGAGGTCGTCGGTACTCTCGTTTGTCCATTTTCCGCTCACATAGATGTCGCCAGGCTGACGGTCGAGGACGAGAGTAAAATGGGTGAGGACATAGTCGGAAGCAATGTCGTTTTCAATGTTGTCGCTGTTGCGAATGTAGAAACATCCGTTGGCATCTTCGTCGTAGATGTAGTTCGGCCGTGGCGCGTCGGGCCAGATGAAGGCGTGGTAACGGGTGTTGTCCCACGACACGCTCTCTATGCCCATGGTGGGGTGCGAGGGGTCGAGGGTCTCAAACTTGCGATACTCGTTGCCTGCCTCGAAGATGAGGCTGCGGTTGTGTTCCCATTGCAAGCCGTCGTTCTTCACATATTGGGGTGTGGCGTTGCAGACAGCGTTTGTCCAACAGCCGTTTTGCAGCACCACGGTCTTTATTTCCTTTTGCTGCTCGCGTACGGCGATGGCGCCATAACCCAGCTTCATGCTCACCTGCTGGTGCGATCGGTTAATGTCGATGTCGGTGTTTGTGGTCACGCCGAGAGCCACAGCCGTCTGTTGTTCCACAATCATGAAGCACGCCTTGAAGACGGTGTCTTGCGTGTTGTCGTCATAGACCGTCAGCCTATAGTTGCCACTTATGGTCGGCACACATCTGTCGTTCGGGATCTGCAGGCGATAGTGGGTATATTGAACCGAGGTGTTTATCGACTCTTCCATGTCGTCGATGGTGTTGCCGTCGGCAAAGCCCTTGCAATAGTCGCTTGCGAAGAGCTGGTCGCTCACCGTCCAGTCGGCCTCGCAATGGTCCAGCTTGTAGGCGTAGCGATGATATTCGTGTGTGAGGTCGTCGAAGGCAATGTTCATGACGCTGCCGCTGCCCAGCTGCATTATTGGCATTTGCAGCCACTTGTCATCGGCCGTGACCTGTAGCGATGCAATGTTGGGGCTTAGCACCTCGTTGCGTTGCGCCTTGGCTGGTGATGTGAAGACGAAGCATGCTGTCAGGGCCAGACATGTTGTCATGACGAGACGGATGTGTCTTTTCATGGCTTGTGCTGACCGTTTCAGCGCGGCTCTTTTACAGTTGTCGATAATCATTGCGTTTGCTTGTTGTGGTGTTGTCAAAACTCGAACGTCACCTTGGCGTTTATCAGTCGGCCGGTGAGATAGTTGGGCACGGCATACTGCTGGTTGGTGACATCCGTAATCCAATAATAAGAGTTGACGTTGTTTATGCCGAAGAGGTTGAGGCAGTCGATGCCCAGCCAGATGTTGCGCAGCGTCTTGCCCTTGGCGTGGTTCTCGTTGTCGAGCAGTCGGTAGCTCAGACCGATGTCGGCACGTTTATAGGCAGGTGCTCTGAACGTGTTGGTCTCCAGTTCTTGGTGTGGCGTGGAGAATGGCAGACCGTCGGCATAAGCAAGTTTCAGCGACATCTTCCATCGGTCTGTGCCGGGAAAATAGTCGGTGAAGAACATGTTGAGCGCGTAACGCTGGTCGGTGGGCAGCGGAATGTTTTTGCCGTTAAGCTTCATGCTTGTGTTCATGAGCGACAGGCTGACCCACGAGTCGGTGCCTGGCACAAACTCGCCATAGAGCTTAAAGTCCAGTCCGGCGGCGTGTCCGCTGCATGCGTTGTTGCCATAATAGACCACCTTGACGTTGTTCACGCTGTAAGGCACGAGGTTGCCGAGCGCCTTATAGTAGGCCTCTGCCGTAAACTTATAGGGTCGTTCTTTCATGTTGAACCTATAGTCGAAGCCCGCAATGAAGTGTATGGACCTTTGGCTCTTTGCCTTCTCGTTGAGCTGTGCGTAGGTTATGCCGTTAACGGTCGTTGTGTCGCGCACCTCTTTGAAGAACGGTGCCTGATAGTAGAGACCGGTAGCGAAGCGCAGCGTCACGTTTCGGTTGAACGACGGCACGATGCCGAGCGACAGGCGCGGTGAGAAGATGGTCTCTTTGGTGAAGCTCCAATGGCTTAGACGCACGCCATAGTTGAGCGTGAAATGGGTGTGTTCGCCCTTGCTTGCGAAGCGGTAAGTGTCTTGCATGTAGGCCTCTATGCGGTTGGCGTTGAGCTTGTTGTTGGCTCTCATAGAGTAGACCATCTGCAGGTCTGTTCCCGTGTGCGGCATGTTGTAGCCTGCCGAGTCGCGCATCTCATACTCTACCGACCGTTCCTTTATCCTTTCGCTCTTGAAGGTTAGCGCTCCCTCGATGTTGTGCTTCTGCGCCTTGTGCTGGAAGAGCAGTTTTGCGCTTGCCACATTGGCCTTCAGATAGTTGCGTGCATGCTGGAAATAGGTGCCCACCCCCAGGTTCTCGCTTGTCTCCGTTTGTGTGAGCCAGTATTGTCCCTGAATGTCGTAGGTCTCCTGCTCCTTTGTGTGGAAGGCTGATGCTATGAGCGACAGCGAGGTCTTGTCGGTGAAATGGCGCGTTATGTTGAGCGAGCCGAAGAATGTGCGGAAGATGTCTTTTTCCTTACCGTCGAAATAGACGCGGAACGACTTCACGCTCTCCATCGTTCCAAACTTTGTCTCGCGGTCAGATGGCTCAAAGTTGTAATGGTTGTCGGAGATGTTGCCCATCAGGCTTACTGTCCATCGCTTGTTGGGCGTGTAGATGAGGTGCGTCTGATAGTCGAGGTAGCTGGGCTTATACTCGCCCTTCGTCTCCAGCGAACCGAGCATATACTGGTTTGTCTTGTAGCGCAGACCGTTGCTCCACGCCAGCTTCTTGTTGCTGAACCCCACATAGGCGCTTGCGCCGAGCACACTGGCTGTTGCTGTGGCTTCAAAGCGTTTGGGGCGCTTGTAGGTTATGTCGAGAGCCGACGACATCTTGTCGCCATATTTTGCTTCGAAGCCGCCTGTTGAGAACCCTATCTTGTCGACCATGTCGGGGTTGATGACCGACAGGCCTTCTTGCTGTCCGCTTCTCACGAGAAAGGGTCGGTATAGCTCAACGTTGTTTATGTAGACGCTGTTCTCGTCGAACGAGCCGCCGCGCACGTTATACTGTGAACTGAGCTCGCTGTGTGTCGACACACCTGCCTGACTCTGAATGAGTTCCTCCACGGCGTTGCCCGTTGTCGAGGGTGTGTGCTGCATGTTCTCCTTCTTAAGCTCCTGTGTCTGTCCTGTCTGGCGTTTCATCTCTGTCACCGTGACCTCCGAGAGCGTGTTGTCGCTGTACATCACGACCTGAAGCGTCTGCTTGCCGCGCGGCTTGCGCAGCACCCTTGTCTTTGTCTTGTAACCCACCATGGAGAAGCGTATCACCACCGAGTCGGCGCTGTGGAGCTGTAACGAGAACTCGCCCTTGAGCGATGTCATGGCAATCTTGCCCTGGCTCACGCAAGCCACGGTTGCAAACTCAAGGGGTTCTGATTGCTCGTCGGTCACGCGGCCCTGCAAGGTGAAGCTTTGGGCAACGGCGTTAAGCGTTACGAGCGCGAGAATATATAATAAAAATAATGTTCGTTTCATACCTTATTATAACGGCCTTTGGGGCAGATTATTGCAACATTACTCATTTTAATTCTTTTATATCTCAATTATATCTCAATGTGCAAACGCCTAATCGTTAAAGCTCTTTTCTCTGCAAACCTTTAATACAATAGTTCGTTAAAATTTGAGATAACGGCTAAGCGGCTTTGCGCTGCCAGCCAAAGAGTTCTTTGACAGTATGACTAATTAACTTTCGGTTCGGTATTCTCCGACACTTGTCGAAAATTAATTTAGCGATGTATGTGCTTGCCATGACCTCCTTGAAAGAAGCCATGGAATACGGCATCCCATTTTCCTTCATCATCACCTTTGCCACATTCTCAAACGATTACATTAGAATTAACAGAGTATTGTACCCTGGTTTTGCATAAATATACAGAATGACAGAAAGATAGCAAACAAGGCTTTATTCTT
>OCRP01000187.1_pt1 | contig 73872 bp, 82 predicted proteins | sample 1538871 | NCBI WGS metagenome assembly OCRP01 (sample SAMN04571731, study PRJEB22368) | human gut metagenome | biome: human gut; material: stool | host: Homo sapiens | place: Luxembourg | collected 2012-09-20 | reverse complement strand
TTCAAGCTCTTTACTGCCATTGAGATTGCCATTGATATGGCTTGCGGATTTTAGGCATTTCTGTAATTTTCGTCTATACTCGAAAATCTTGTTAAAGTTGTCGATATTTTCGTCTATACTCGAAAAAATCGCTATCTTTGTGGAAAATTTCGAGTATGAACGAAAAGATCGAAACGGTTAAAAGATACAATCTTTGGTTTGGCAACACCATCGATTGCGGTTTCCCCCGTCCGCTTTACACCACAAGCATCGACCAGTATCTTGGCAGCAAGGTGGTGAAGGTGCTTACGGGGCAACGACGTGTGGGCAAAAGCTACATATTGCGCCAAACAGCCATGCATCTTGTGCAACAGGGCGTTAGCGGCAACAATATCGTTTTCATAAACCGCGAACTGACGGCGTTCGATTTTATCGAGAATTATCAGGACCTTGACAGTTTCATACGTCTTTATCGTCAAGAGTTGAAACCCGAAGGCCGCATCTATATCTTTATCGATGAAGTGCAGGACATTGACGGTTGGGAGCGTGTGGTCAACTCGCTCTCTCAAGATTATACGGAAGATTATGAGGTGTTCATAACAGGTTCTAATTCGAAGATGTTCTCTGGCGAATTGTCCACCCTTCTGTCAGGCCGGTATGTAGAGTTTCGCATTTTTCCTTTGTCTTATGACGAATACGCAAATGTACATCAGCTGTCTGTCGGCAAGCAAAGCTACATGCAGTATATGGCTGACGGTGGCTATCCTGAGCTTGTCCATTTTTCGTCGTCAGATGTAAAGCGCAGCTATATCTCAGGACTGAAAGATACGGTTTTGCTGAAAGACATCATACGCCGTTATACCATTCGTGACGTTAGACTGCTCGAAGACCTGTTTGCCTATCTGGTTAACAATTCATCCAATCTGCTCTCCGTTGCCAATATCACCAATTTTATCAAGAGCAAAGGCCGTAAAACTTCTTACGACACGGTGTCGGCCTATTTGGGCTATATAGAAGAGGTGTATCTTGCCCATCGTGCCATGCGTTACAACATAAAGGGAAAGGAGACCCTTTCGGGCAGTTACAAATATTACATGAACGACCTTTCGTTCAAGAATTATCTTTATGCTGGCTTAGGCTATGGAACGGGTTACCTGTTGGAGAACCTCGTCTATCTGGAGCTCTTGCGTCATGGTTTCGATGTGTATGTGGGCAGTATAAGAGACAAAGAGGTCGATTTTGTGGCTGTCAAGAACGACCGCACCGTTTATGTGCAGGCCACTTATCTGCTTATAGACGAGCACACCATAGAGCGAGAGTATGCTCCGTTGGAGCTCATTGCCGACAACTATGAAAAAATAGTGGTCTCGCTTGATGACCTCCAGCTGCCGTCACGCAATGGCATAAAACACGTTAGGGCATGGGAACTGTCGCAGATGTTTTCTTTATAACCTCGGTTTTTGCATATCTTGCATCTTTAACAACCAATCTCGCATCTTTAACAACCAATCTTGCAGCAAAAACAACCGATATGATAACCCGATGCTATCTTGAGATAACCAATGTGTGCAACCTCAACTGTGTGTTTTGCCCAAAGACCATGCGGCCCAAGCACACGATGACCATGGAACAGTTTGACACCCTGACCACCCGTCTTATGGGCGAGGTGAAGTTTCTTTATTTTCATCTCATGGGCGAACCGTTCCTTCATCCGTTGCTGCCACAGTTTGTGCTGATGGCGCGTGAGAAAGGCTTCGTGCCTGTAATCACGACCAACGGCACGCTGATGACGCAACGTGCTGACATGCTCGAAGCGTTGCCTCACAAGCTGCAGATCTCGCTCCACTCGCATGAGGGTAACGGCAAAGCCAATCTCGGGCAATATATAGACGAGGTGATGACCTTTGCCAAGGAGGCAGCCCGCCGTGGCTGCGTTGTGGTGTTGCGCCTCTGGAACGAGGGCGGCCACAACCTTATGAACGAGACCATCTTGAGGCTTATGGCTGAGCATCAGCCGCGTCCGTGGGTGGAGCGCCATGACGGCTGGAAGCTTACGGACAACCTGTTTCTTGAGAACGACAACATGTTCGAGTGGCCCGACCTTCAGCATAACCCCCATGCCGTGGAGGAGGTGTTCTGTTATGCTCTGCGCAACCAGATAGGCGTGCTTGTCGATGGCACCGTTGTACCTTGCTGTCTTGACCACGACGGCGACATGGGCTTAGGCAACCTCTACGGGCAGACCCTTGACTGCATCATGGCTTCGCCGCGTGCCCAGGCCCTCTACCATGGCTTCACCCACCACACAGCTGTGGAGCCGTTGTGCCGGCGTTGTGGCTATTCGGCCGTGTCGAAGCAGTTTAGAAAACAATAACCCAAACAATCCATTCTTCTAAAAATCCAAAATCCAAGCAAGCCCTAACGACCGATTTGGGATAAAAACCAAGAAGGGCTGTGCTCAGCTTCGCCGTTTGTTTGCGTAAGCTGAGCACAGCCCATGTCTTTATTCTCTTTTTGTTCTTATTCTTTATTTCGCCATCTCCAGCTCCACCACCTTGTCCACGTCTGTGGGTGCCTGGTCGAGCGATAGGATAACGCCGCCGTCACACTTCTGCATGCGCACGGGCTTGCGCGACACATAGTCGACGGCTTTCTTTATGCGCACGTTGCCTGTGGGCAGATAGAGCGCCTTGTCTTTAAGGTCGAGGATGTGTACAAACAAGCGGTTCTGCTTCTGGGTGGTCACGCCCCAGGGATGAGGAGCCACGATGCCGCCGCGTGTGCCGTAGATGGTCTCGCCGTAGATGTTCATCCACTCGCCAACCTTCTTCAGACGCTCCACAGCCACCTCGGGCAAGCAGCCGTCGGGTTGCGGGCCAATGTTCATGAGCAGGTTGGCGTTGCGGCCAGCTGCCTTTACAAGATAGTGGATAAGTGTTTCGGGCGACTTGTAGTTTTGGTCCGTGATCTTGTATCCCCACATGCCGTTCATGGTCTCGCAGGTCTCAAGCGGCAGGGGCGAAATTTGCTGTCCCGACAACCCTGCCGAGTTTTCGCCTGGCAGGTCGCGCTCAAACATCTGGAAATCTTCGCCCTCAAACGGGGCGCTATGGTGGTTGTTGCCAATGAGACATGCCGGCTGCAGACGGTGGATGAGCGCATACTGTTCAGGCAAACGCCAATCGAACGACGGGTTGATATCCTGATCCCACAAACCGTCAAACCAGATGGCACCCACACGGCCATAGTTGGTGAGCAGCTCTGTGAGCTGGTTGTTCATGAAAGCATAATAAGAGTCCCAGTTTTGCGCCTCCTTCGGACGTCCTGTGCCCAAGCCTGTGCGGCCGAGGGGTGCATCCTCGCGCTGCCAGTCGATGTGCGAGTAATAGAAATGAATGTCTATGCCCTGTTTGTGACACTCGTCAGCCAGCTCTTTCACGATGTCGCGCTTGAAGGGTGTGGCGTCAACGATGTTATAGTTGGACCACTTTGAGTGGAACATCGAGAAGCCCTCGTGGTGGCGTGTGGTGAAGCAGATATATTTTGCTCCCGATGCCTTTATTGCCGACACCCATTCATGGGCGTTGAAGCGTGAGGGGTAGAATCCGCCAGCGAGCTTGGCATACTCTTTATAGTTGAGGTCTTTGTTGGTCATGGTCCACTCGCCTGTTGCAAGCATGGAGTAGAGGCCCCAATGGAGGAAGATGCCGAACTTGGAGTCTTGGAAATGGCTACGCGCCTCAAGGTTCTCCTTTGTGGGCTGATAGTGTTGTGCCGGTTGCGCCGTGGCTCCCGACAGCGTAAGTGCGAAAAGCACAGATGTCAAAAGTTTTCTCATATATTTTTTTAGTTGTTTTGGTTTTAACACACAAAAAAATTTGGTTTCTATGCAAAAGTAAGCATAAAACGGCTAAAAACCTACGGTTCTTCTATAAAAAACTTTTTACATAATTGTTGCGCCTTGTTTTTATGAGCCTTTGCTTTTTATGGACGTTTGCCCTGTCCCCTAAAAAAACTGTTTTTAGAAGCTCAAGCACAGCCGGGCGCTGAGCACGGTAAACTGTCCGTTCGCGTTGTTGACATATTGAAACGAAGGCTGCACGGCAACGGTCTCGCTCAGTTGTCGGCGCCATGTCAGCTCCACAGACCACTCGTTGCCTTCCTGAAAACGTGCATATTGTCCGGACAGTCCACACTCGTTGAGGCTGTCTCTGTAGGCGCATCCCATCTCCGCATAACGGTAACACTCGTTCTTGCGCGATGTGTTCTCCGAATATTGTGCCATGCAGACCACGCTTCTGTCGCCTGCTGTCCAGACGGGTTGCTCTCCATAAAGCCACCAGGCAAAGGTCGTTTTGTCTGTCGTTTTGTCTGTCGAAACCACCTCTTCACCGTCGTCTTCTGAAGCAGAAGAGCCTTTTTCTGCATCTGAAGACCTGTTAACTGTTCCTGAAAATCTCTTATCTGCTCTTGAAAGTTCATTGACAGCCCCGTCTTTTGCCACAGAAGGCTCCTGCTCGCACGTCAGATGTTGGCGTGTGTGCACGGTAAGTCCTGCAAAATAGTGGGCATTATGAGCCGAATATTCCAGTTGTGAGATGTTGAACACGCCATCTCTCTTTGGGCGCACAAGAAACGGGTTGTCGTTGCCCTTCCATCCGTTATAGCCCGTGCCGTTGTAAATACTGTTTCTGAAGGTCCAAGGGCCTCGTGTCACGTCAAAATAGAGGGTCAGGCCCGAGAACGGATAGTTGGCTATGGGGTAGCTGGCGGCAATGGTGGGGAATATGCCGCAGGAGCTGTTGGTGAAGAGCAATGTCACGTCGGATGTGAAGAATTCTTCGTTCACGTTTCTCACGCCCACAAACAGGTGTGCGTTCCGCCATGTGTGCATGTAGCCGAGCACGGCAATGGCAGCAAACATGTTGTCGGTCTCAATGTTTGAGAAGCCTTGCCAGTCGGCAAGAATAGTCTCTTCTTTTGTCTTTGCCACATGTAGCGTGGCAGCCTCAAACGCTCCCTTGCCGTTTGCCAGCGGCAACCTCATGTTGAGCCTTAAGAGGTTGACCCAGTTGGTGCGTTTGTTCATGTCCCATTGCCACTCAGAGGTCAGCTCTCCACTAAACTCCTGAGCAAAGGAAAGGCATGGAGCGATGCTGAAAATGATGAGCACTATTTTTCTTTTCATAATGTTATTCTGCGCTTTTTCCAATTGTCGTTTTTGCGCTTTTCTTATTGTTATCTAAAACTTGTCTTCTCTTTTTCGTGGTGCAAAGTTACACAAAATATCGCGAAAACACCTACTTAACCGTTAGAACGCTATTGGAAAACTGTTGGAACGTAAAGGGTAGGGAAGAGTAAAAGGCCAAACAAAGCTGTTTTAAACTTAAAAAATGTTTGCAGGTTTTGAGGAAAGAACAAAATTTATTATTTTTGTATCGGTTTTTAACGGCTTCGGAGTTTTTCTTCGAAGAGGTAAACCTGTAGAGGTTGTTTAAAGGATAACGCGTAATTTCTATAATTTCGGTATCGGTTTAGTAGACATAAGCACCACAGCATACAGGCGTGTGGATGAGGGATGATGTTGTCCCTCATCAGAAATTGTAAAAATAAGAAATAAACCCTTTTTAAAACAAAATGAAATCAAAGATTTTTCAGTTGATGCTCCTTTTTGGCGCATTGACAGTCTCATTTGCGGCCCATGCGGCCGATGTTAACAACAAAAACAATGTAAAGGACGACAACGGGTGTGTCGCTTCTTCCGTGAACAATAATGCGGAGGAAACAAAGAACACAGACGCCAACGTTTATGGTCATGTGAAAGATGCCAAGACGGGCGAGCATCTTCCTTACGTCCTTGTGCAACTGAAAGGAACAACCATAGCCACAACAACCGACAAGACAGGCCACTATTTTCTGAAAAACCTGCCTGAAGGAACGTTCGTCGTTGAGGCAAAATATCTGGGCTATGCCTCTCAAAGCAAGACCATAAACGTTAAGCATGACACAAGCAAGGAGCTCAACTTCAGTCTCTCGCCAAGCGACATGAACCTCGACTAGGTGGTTGTCTCTGCCAACAGAAACGAGACGAAACGCCGGTTGGCGCCAAACCTGGTGAACGTGATCGGCGGAAAGCTGTTTGACATCACACAGAGCACATGTCTGGCGCAGGGGCTCAACTTCCAACCTGGCGTGCGCACGGAGGACGACTGTCAAAACTGTGGCTTCACGCAGGTGCGCATAAACGGTCTCGATGGCCACTACTCTCAAATATTGGTCGATTCGCGCCCTGTGTTTTCTTCCTTGAACGGCGTTTATGGCCTGGAGCAGATTCCGGCCAACATGGTAGACCGCGTGGAGGTGGTGCGTGGTGGAGGCTCGGCCCTCTTCGGAGCATCTGCCATCGGCGGAACCATCAACATCATAACCAAGGAGCCTATCCGCAATTCGGCTTCCTTCGGCCACACCTTCATGTCGCAGGGTGGGGTCAACTCGTTCGACAACGTGACGACGGGCAATGTGTCTCTGGTAACTGATGACAACAAGGCTGGCGTCTATGCCTATGGGCAGACACGCACCCGCCAAGGCTATGACCATGACGGCGACGGCTACACGGAGCTGCCAGAGCTGAAAAGCCAGACGTTCGGTCTCAGCTCTTATCTTCGTCTCAGCCCTTTCTCCAAGTTGAGCCTTCAGTATCACGGCATCCATGAGTTTCGCCGTGGCGGCAACAAGCTCGACCAGATAGCCCATGTTGCTAATGTTACAGAGCAGGTAGAACACAACATTCAGGGCGGTGGACTTACTTACGACTTCTTCTCTCCTGACGAAAAGAACCGTCTGTCGGCTTATTTCTCGTTCCAGACCACGGCTCGCAAGAGCTATTATGGCGGCATCGGTGAGGGAACGGAAGAAGACATTGAAGCTGCTGAGAAGGCATACGGCACGACACACGACCTCACTTATGTCGCAGGAACACAGTATGTCCATTCCTTCGGCAAGCTGCTCTTCATGCCTTCAGACCTTACCCTTGGCGCAGAGTATAACTTTGATGGCTTGAAAGATGTTATCCTCGGCTACGACCGCCACTTCAAACAAGATGTGCGCATAGGTAGTTTCTTCTTCCAGAACGAGTGGAAGAACAAGCAATGGAGCTTCCTCTTGGGTGGCCGACTGGACAAGCACAACCTGATGGACCACGTCATCTTCTCGCCTCGTGCCAACCTCCGCTTTAACCCTACAGAGAATGTTAACCTGCGCCTCACCTACGCTGGCGGATTCCGTGCGCCTCAGGCTTTCGATGAAGACCTGCATGTGGGCGTAGTGGGTGGCGAGCGACTGGTCACGGTCTTGGCAGACAATCTGAAGGAGGAGCGTTCTAACAGCTTCAGCCTTTCTGCCGATCTCTACCATAAGTTTGGCTCGGTTCAGACCAACCTGTTGATCGAGGGCTTTTATACCGATCTGAACGATGTGTTTGCTCTCCGTCAGCTTGACCAGCCTGACGCTCAAGGCAATACCGTGCAAGAACGTTATAATGCCTACGGCGCAAAGGTGCTCGGCCTGAACATAGAAGCCAAGGCCATGTTCACCCGTTGGTTCACGCTCCAGGCCGGCATTACCTTGCAGCAGAGCCATTATGACGAGGCCATAGCATGGAACGATGAGGTGTCGGAACAGAAGTATAAGAAGATGATGCGCACCCCCAACACCTATGGCTATTTTACAGCCACGTTCACACCCGTGAAGCGTTTCACGGCCTCTCTCACAGGCAACTACACGGGCAGCATGCTCGTCGGCCACTCGGCAGGTTCGGGTGTTGAGAAGCCTGTGGCTGTGAACACTCCAAAGTTTATGGAGGTAAACATGAAGTTGGCTTACAACTTCCCCGTCTGCAAGTATCTCACCCTTCAGGTGAATGGTGGCATTCAGAACATAACCAATGCTTACCAGAACGATTTTGACAAGGGCTGGAATCGCGATTCAAGCTACATCTATGGCCCTTCTCTTCCCAGAAGCTATTATGTCGGCGTCAAAGTGAGCTACTAAGCCCTTCTGTTTCGCCTTTTAGCCATGAACAACGCGCGTTTCTTGCTCGACCGCCGCATACTGGCAGGTTCATGGGATGCTGCTCGCCGGTGTTTGGAAATTGATAAAAAAGCTCCCACATCAACATCTGTTGGCGTGGGAGCTTTTATCGTCTTTGTTGATCTCTTGCTTCTATAAGGTTGATCTCTTGTCTCTATAAGGTTGTTTTCTTGTTTCTATAAGGTTGACTTCTTGTTTCTATGAGGTTAAGGTCTTGCTTCTACCTGTAATAATCGAACGGCACAAGGCAAGCATAGAGCGGAACGTTTATGACCCAAAATCAGAGGCTTGCGGCCTTGCTTGTTCTTCCATTCAATCAGTTTTTTTATAGATTTCCCTTTCCATAGTTTACACTTTTTCTGACGAATAATCACTTGCTTAACACACTTTTTCTAACGAATGTTGTGGCAAAGATACACTTTTTCTGACGAATGGGCTAAAAATGAGAACATTTGTCTTGTATAAACTTTTTTAATTCTTGTCGGCTTAGCTGTTTATTTTATGATGCCGTTATCCGTATCGCGCAGGTTTATCCTCTTTTCCGCCGACTTATGCTTGCTTCCTCGGCTCAGTCGCCATGAGATATTCAAGGAGATCAGATTGCCGCTGGCTTTGGAATATCCTATAGTGTGCTTATAGATGTTGCGGTTCAGCAACTCGTTTTCGTACGACTTGTAATTGTTGTTGAATGGATTTGCCCATGACAATGAAAATTGCAAGTTGCGCCATGTGTATGATGCTTTCATAACCGAATAGGCCCCGTTGTAACCTTTCGATTCGCCTTCCAAGAAACGGTTGCCGTTGTCGATGTATCCTTGCAACGTGAAATGGCCGAGATAAGCTGTTATGCTGCCCGCATAAAACCACGAGGTGTAACAATGCGTATAATCGTAACCGAAATTGAAGCATCTGTAAATTCCTCCATTGGCTGCAATCTGAAGCTTTTCGGGCAAGAGCCAATAGCTTGCGTATGCATAGACATCCAGCGCATCAATCTCCTTTTGGTTTATTTGGGTATAAAGAAACTGATTGCCGTCCGTTCGCTCATAGTGAGCCATGTTCGGTTTTAGACATTGCTTGTAATAACCTTCAACGAAGGTCTGTAACCGACTGGTGTTGTATGAAACATGTAGGCGGTGGTCCATGTCGTGTGACGGTTTCAGGTCAGGATTGCCTACAGTCCATTCCATGCTATTGGTGCGGATCATAGCATCGCTTGTCATGGCTATTCGCGACACTTTGTCCCGCATCTGAACGGTATAGCTCAGCTGCAACTCGTTATTAATTTGATATGTCACCGATGCCTTTGGGTGAAAGGTCCAGAAGTTATATTTATGCCCGTTCTGCGTGTAATGGATGTAACTTGCGCCAACTCCTAACGTGTAACGCAGTTGTTGGAGAGTGCCCTTAATTTCGCCAAAGGCATATAAGCGGTTGTTGCTTGTATTAGTCAGAGAGGATGCGTCGCCAAGATAGTGGTTCTTGATGTTTTTATAGCTATAGTTGAAGCCTGTTGAGAGCGTGAAGGGGTTCAGCCTGTTCTCATATATTGCCTCTGCAAGCAAAGAAGCCGTCTTGCCGTCCACATCATATTGGTAAGGAGCGCCCTCGTCATAATAGCTGCCTGTTTGCGTGGAGATATAAGTGGCTACAGCATTGGCTGTAAAAGACTGACGTGGCGTTAGTTGACGAAAGAAATAAAGATCCAATACAGGCGAACAGCTCTTGTCTTTTTCACGGTTTGTAGCTCTATATTGGCGAGTTCCGTCAACGATGTCCTTAATGTTATAGTTGTTGGGGGTGTTGTTTAACGTTCCGCTCACAGATGCTTGAAAGACGGTTGTTGTAGAGTCGGCCCAGTTGTAGGTCAGTTTTGCTTCGTGCGCTATCGTTTTGCGAAGCGTCTCTATGTCGTTTCGTTCGATGGTGTGGATGCTGCCGTCTGTCAAGGTATATTCTGCCAATTGCGTGCTTTTTGAGCCATTGTTCTTATACCCGCTCATGTCATATGAAAAGGACCATTCGTTCTTTCCTTTATTAAGCTTTCCGTACACCATGCCATCGCCTTGCATGGAGGTAAGTGCAGAGGTGAGGTCTGTGCCGAGCGTATAGCCGCTTTCGCTCCGTCGTGTGTGGATATCAATGACATAGGCTATGCCATCGCCATAACGAACGCCAGGGTTGTTTATGAACTCGATCTTAGCAATTTCTTTTGGGTCAAGGGCCAACATCTCCTGCTTGCCCACCACAATTCCGTTAATTCTTATTTGAACGCCTCCTCTGTTGTCGACAACGGAAATTGTGTGGTTGATGTTGTCGATACGAAGATTGGCGAGTGTGAGCTTTTCAAGAATGCTGTAGCCATTGTTCGATGCTTGCTTTTGAGCATCTGTGGGGTATATTGTCATGCCGTCGGGTCTGTTCACGACCTTGGCTGCTTTTACCGTTATCTCATGTAGCGTTATGGTCTTGTTCGTATCCTGAGCGTAAGCGCAGAAGGCGAAAAACAGAATGACGGAAGTTGTAATTAATCGTTTCATTTTGCACCTTTTTTTTATTTAGGCGCAAAATTATATTCTCCTTATAAGAAAGCCAATTTATTTGTCTGACATTTCCCTGACAATTGTCCGACAAAAAATCTATCTACTTGATTTTCAGACTATAGCTCTTGCCTCTGTCCGACTCGATCTTCAGAGAACCATGGGCTTCAATGACAGGCTTTATTCGTCTTATCAGCGTGTAGAGCGTGTCGTTGGCATCAGGCTTTTTAGGCCATAGACGGTCGCAGATTTCTTGTTTCGACAGCGTATGCGATTCTGTCGTTATGAACATCTTGAGCAGCGAATGTTGCATAGGCGTAAGATGAATCTGCTCGCCAGAAAGCGTCATAAACTTGTCGCCATTGAACACGATGCCTCCGTATGACAGTCCTTGCGCTATCAGCTCGGGGCGTTTCCTCTTCGTGTGCCACAAACTTAACAACAGCCACATCGTTCCGATCATGAAAAGGGAACCGGAAGCCTTTTGGTCAGACATCTTTAAGGTTGTGGCAAAGCCGCAGTTGGCCTCTGCCACCAACGTTGTCTCCAAACGTCCATCCTTACGCACGGTACGCATGGCGATGCCTGCCGTGTCTCTCAACTCGGCAATGGTGAGGCAGTTGCGATAACAGCGTATGGTGTCTGTCGTGACCACATCGTCAGGCATCTTCGCAAGCACTTGCTCCAAAGCCCTGTTAACATCCTGGGTTATCATGCTTTTTGTTCGGCGATAACTGTTTATGCCTGTACCCAAAGCACAAAGCATGAGAAAGCTGAACACAATGTACGGAAGTGTCTTCATATTTTTTATTGCTTTTGTAGCCTATCTTATGTCTTATGCAAAGTTACGCATTTCTCTTAAAATAAAATCATTAAAGCATAATAATGCTCAAAGAAAGGAGCAACAAGCATTGGAAAATTGGAAAAACTGTTGTATATTTGCAGAAGATAAGCTTCACCTCGGCATAATATTCAAGCAAGCTTGATATTCTGCTCTCGGTTTGCATTATCTTTGCAGAAGATAAGCTTCACCTCGGCATAATATTCAAGCAAGCTTGATATTCTGCTCTCGGTTTGCATTATCTTTGCAGAAGATAAGCTGCACATCGGCAAAGATTGCAAGAGGAAACAAAAAACAGAAACCTATGGTAGAGACAAACAACAGACGATTGCCCGCTGGCATCCAATCTTTTGAAGAAATAAGAAAGGAAGGCTTCCTTTATGTTGACAAGACAGACATTATCTGGCAGCTTGCCAATGAGGGAAAAAAGTATAATTACCTGAGCCGCCCACGCCGCTTTGGCAAGTCGGTGCTTGTAGATACACTCGAAGCCTACTTCACAGGAAAGAAGGAACTCTTTGAGGGGTTGAAAATCATGGAATTGGAGAAGGAATGGGTGAAGCGGCCTGTCATCCGTCTCGATATGAGCCGTGCAGGAGCAGAGCCTGATACTTTGCGCTCTTATCTTGACATTACTTTCGATATATTAGAGAATGAATATGGCATAACACCTAAGCCAACAGCCCAACTTGCCGACCGTTTTGACGCCATTATCCGAACATCATATAATCAGACCGGACAGCAAGTGGCCATTCTTATTGACGAGTACGACTCTCCATTGCAGCATTCTTGGAAAACTCCTCACCACGAAGCATGCACCAGCATCTACAGGGAAGTGTTTGCCATCTTGAAAGCCGACGACAAATATGAGAAGTTTGTCTTCATAACAGGCATCACCAAGTTTACGCAAATCTCGCTCTTCTCTGTGCTCAACAATCTGAGCAACATCAGTTTTGAGCCAGAATATGCTGCTCTATGCGGCATAACCAAGGAAGAGATGCTGTGCGATTTCAAACCCGAAATAAACAAGCTGGCAGATTATGAGGGCTGCACCTTCGATGAAGCTGTAGCGCTGTTGACGGCTCATTATGATGGCTACCATTTCAGTCATGATAACATGGTGGATGTTTTCAATCCGTTCAGTCTTATCAATGCCCTCGCCGATTCCAAGTTGAGAAACTATTGGGCTTCGTCTGGCGCAACCTCGTTGCTTCCTAAGTTTGTTGACGATATGGAAATAAGACTGAAGAATTTTGAGAATTGTCCGATAGACCGCGATATCCTTGAAACTTCTGACGTGACAGGTGGTGGAGCCGAACTGTTTCTCTATCAGTCGGGTTATCTTACGATAAAGGGTTATCTGGATGGAGTTTATTTGCTTGGCATCCCAAACTATGAGGTTCGCAAGGCTCTCTATAAGATTGTCTTGCCCGCCTTGACGTTGCAATCGGACGCACAGGTAATAACCACTCAAAGCATGTTGTTGTATTCTCTAAAGCTGGGCAACCTTCCCGAAGCCATGAAAAGCCTGAAGGCTCTCATTGCTGATGTGCCCTACAGCAACAAGAAGCTTGCAAGCATGGACATGGAGGAGCGTTACCGTCTTGTGTTGAGCACCATCTTCAACGCCATAGGTTGCCGGGTGGAGGTGGAGAAGATGATTGCCACAGGCAGAATAGACATGGTGGTGGAAACAACCCGTTTTATCTATGTCTTGGAGCTGAAGCTAAGCAACAACGGCGGCATAGATGCAGCGTCAGAGCAAATAAGAGCCAAGCAATATGCTGAGCCTTTCAAAGCCGACAAACGCAAGGTCGTTGCCCTTGCCATAGAACTGGACGAAAAGGGAAAGGGACTGGTCGATTGGAAGGAAGTGTGAGAGCTCTGGAAAAACAGAAAAACCGTTATTGAAGAAAACAGCCGTGAACAGAGGCCTTTGGAGAAAGAGCCTCTGTTCACGGCTTTGTTTTCATGTTAACGTTACAGAACTTTCGCATTTATACGATGAAAATTGGCTCAAACAAGCGCCGTCGCGCTCGATAGAGATGATAATAGGTTGAAAATGTGTTTGTTATTTCTTTCTGTTAACGCTGTTCATAAAACCTTTTTACAGTTTGGCTGCGTGCACACACTTCATGTTTTTTTCAAGCTGAGCCACCGAGCTGGCACCCACCAACACGCTTGTCACGCCCTTCTGTTGAAGGATCCATGCCAGCGCCATCTCGGCAAGCGTCTCGCCACGCTCTGCTGCCTCGGCGTTCCATGTCTTCAGCCGTTCGAGCAGTTCGGGTGTGAGGGCGCTGTGCTTGAGATATTGCTCCTTTGCCATGCGGCTGTCGGCAGGAATGCCGTTAAGGTAACGGTCGGTAAGCAGACCCTGTGCCAACGGCGAGAAGGAGATGAAGCCTATGCCGTGGTCGGCACAATATTGGGTTACGCCGTTCTCCTGTGGCTCGCGGTCGAGCAGGTTGAGGCGGTCTTGGTAGATGAGCAACGGCACATCGCGCTCCTTGAGATATTGGTCGGCAAACTTAAGAGCCTCCAATGGCCAGCGGCTGATGCCGAGATACAGCGCCTTGCCTTGCTTCACGATGTCGACCATGGCCTGAAGGGTTTCTTCAAGCGGTGTGTTGGGGTCGTAACGATGGCTGTAGAACAGGTCCACATAGTCGAGGTTCATGCGCTTAAGGCTCTGGTTGAGGCTTGCCATGAGATACTTACGCGAGCCCCAGTTGCCGTAAGGGCCTTCCCACATGTCATATCCCGCCTTTGTGGCAATGAACAGCTCGTCGCGGTAAGGAGCAAAATCGTCCTTCATGAGCTGTCCCATGGTCTCCTCTGCGCTGCCGTAAGGAGGGCCATAGTTGTTGGCAAGGTCAAAATGGGTTATGCCGTGGTCGAAGGCATAGTGTGTAATGGCTCTGCTGCGCTCGTAGGCGTCTACCGCTCCAAAGTTGTGCCAGAATCCCAGGCTCACCTTTGGCAGAAGCACGCCGCTCTTGCCGCATCTGCTGTAGATGGCCTCCGCATCGTCATAGCGGGCGGCAGAGGCTGTGTATATTCCCTTTGTGTTCATGTCTTTGGTGTTTTTAAAAGTCTGTTTGTATCGAAAAGATGTTACAAAGGTAGCGTCTTTCGTTTTAATCTCCAAATTTTTTAGTAATTGTTATGGAGAAACAAACAGCCAAACCGTACGTTAATAAATGTGAATGTTTCGCTGCCGCGATTTTTTGCTTGCAGATAATGAGTAACTTTGCATCTTGTATGACAAAGAGCAATGCATTGTTGGCAAGCATACGCAACGGACAACCGTTGACGTTTCGTGATAAGCTCAGCCTCATTGTGGGGCTGAGCATTCCGTCTATACTCGCGCAGATAACCAGCGTCATGATGTTTTTCATCGATGCAGCCATGGTGGGACACCTCGGCACAGAGGCATCGGCGAGCATAGGTCTTATAGAGAGCACCACATGGCTCATGGGCAGCATAACCAACGCGGCGTCCATGGGCTTCTCCGTGCAGGTGGCCCACTATATTGGTGCCAACGATTTTGAACGTGCGCGCGACGTGTTTCGCAACGGCATCGTGGCAACAGCCATCGTGAGCTTCACAATAGCCCTTACAGGCCTGGTCATACACCCTTACCTTCCTTACTGGCTTGGCGGCGGAAGCGACATCGCTCCCCAGGCCTCTACCTATTTTCTTGTCTTTGCCCTCACCGTGCCCTTCTTCCAGTTGTCGGGTTTGTGTGGCAACATGCTCAAGTGTTCGGGCAACATGAAGATCCCGAGCATCGTGAGCGTGGGCGTGTGCGTGCTCGACGTGTTGTTCAACTCCATTTTTATATATGTGTTGGGGTGGGGCGTCATGGGCGCAGCTCTCGGCACCTCACTCGCCATCATAAGCGGCACGGCTGTGCAAGGCTATTATGCCATCTTCCGCAACCGCATATTGAGCTTGCGCCAGGACGGCCGGCTGTGGTGCTGGGCAGGCCAGTATGTGCGCACGGCTCTGAAGATAGGGTCGCCCATGGCTTTGCAGTCGGTGTTCTTGAACGGAGCACAGATCGTGAGCACCATGATCGTGGCACCCCTTGGCAACGTGGCCATCTCCGCCAACACCTTTGCCATCACCGCCGAGAGCCTGTGTTACATGCCGGGCTATGGCATAAGCGAAGCTGCAACCACCCTTGTGGGCCAAAGCAAGGGAGCAGGCCGACGCGACATGTGTCGCAGTTTTGCCTATAGCACCACGTTCATGGGCATGACCGTCATGGCGTTCATGGGTTTGGTGATGTATGTGTTTGCTCCCGAGATGATGGCCCTGCTCACCCCAATAGAGGAGATTCGCCAGCTTGGCATCATGTGTCTGCGCATCGAGGCTTTTGCCGAGCCCATGTTTGCTGCCTCCATCGTGGTCTACTATGTGTGTGTGGGCGCTGGATCGACCTTGCGCCCCATGCTCATCAACCTCGTGTCGATGTGGTGTGTGCGCCTCACGCTTGCTGCTTTGCTCGCCCCACATTACGGCTTGAAGGGTGTGTGGATCGCCATGGCTGTGGAGCTTACGTTCCGAGGCCTCATGTTCCTCATTCAGCTCTTCCGCGGACGGTGGATGGGAACCGTTGGCTCCAAGGCATAACGGCCAAGGCTTGCCGGCTCTTTTCTCTTTGTTCTGCAAGCCTTCTGGGCTTTGCTTCCGAGCTTTCTTGTTTTGCTCGGCAAGCTTTTTTCTTTGCTTTAAAGCCATCGCTCTTTTATCCGTCATCTCTTTCCGTTTCTGTATATTTATGCACTTTCCACGGTCTTCTAAGCATGGTTTTTTCATCAAGCCCAAATGACAAAATGAAAGTGCCTTTCTGACGTTCTCATTAAGCCTCTTTGACAGCCTCAAAGAGGCCCTTTGACGTCCTCAAAGAGGCTCTTTGGGAAAACAAACCGATTTTTCACATTTGTTAACAAAACTGTATAGCAAAACCTTCTTTTTTCTGTCTTTTTGTTATTTATATCTCTTTTCTGCTTTCTTCTTGATTTTTAGTTTCTCTCTCTCGCTTCTGCATATTTATGCACTTTGAGTGAATAATTATACAGGCAGAATATTCGTGAAAAAGATGATGGATAAGAGGTTATGGTGTAGCTTAAAAAGCATAGGGATTTTTTTTTTCGATAAAAACTTGCCAATGTCAAACGAAAAAGCTAAATTTGTCGCAAGTTAAATCTCTTAAAAAGAATTAGATATGAGCACGATAACTATAGATGTTAACCAATATCCAGAAGCTGCAATGTATGCAAAGCTTCATAATATAAGTTTTAAGCAATTGGTTGAAAATTTGCTTATGAAATTTCAGACGCCAACGGTTGCGGAAAATCAACCAGATATGCAACTTCCTCCTCATTTGGAAAAATTGGGAGGATGCTTAAAAGGCGTAGAAAGCTCTGAAGACGAAAAATTTAACTATTTGATGGAAAAATACAAATGAAAAAGGTTTTTGTTGACACAAATGTTATTCTTGATTTTCTATTAAAAAGAGAAGCTTTTTTTGAAGATGCAAGAATGATAATGGCCATGGGGTATAATAAGAAATGTTGCTTATTTATGTCTTCGTTGTCTTTTTCTAATATTGCTTATATTGCAAGGAAAAAATTTGATGGCGATTCCTTGTATGCTTGCTTTTCTGAAATAAGAGAGTTGTTGGATGTTTCGCCTGTTTCAAAAGACGAGGTCGATTCAGCTATAAATCTTCGTGTTAAAGATTTTGAGGATGCTATGCAATATTATTCTGCAAAATCAATTGGGGCTGATTGTATTATAACAAGAAACGTAAAAGATTTTAATTTTTCAGATATTGAGGTTCTAACCCCTCATGATTTTCTTCTCAAAAATATCATTAAATAAAGAATCAATTTTTTCAAAGCAACAAGAAAAAAGGCATTCATTCTCCATAAATTGGCGAAGCATGCCTTTTTCCAATTATTTTTTTGCTTGTTTGTGCAGCAATTTGTACTTTTGCAACGTCTAAGGAACAGGCATCCCAAAACGAAAGAAATTTTTTAGATTATAAATTTATAAAAATGAAGACAAAACTCTTACTGTTGTCGCTCGCGCTTGCCACCACATCGGCTTTCGCGCAGCAGACACTCGGATCGGGCATTGACAAGGCCAACATGGACCTCACGGTAAAGCCCGGCAACGATTTTTACCGCTATGCAGCCGGAGGATGGATGAAGAGTCATCCGCTCGATGCAGAACATCCTATGAACGGAGCGTTCGTAGACCTTGAGGAGCAGAACCAGAAGCGCATTCAGGAGCTCATCAACGAGTTTGCAACAAAACCTCAGCAGAAAGGTTCGCTCGGACAGAAGATAGGCAGCATCTACAACCTCATGATGGATAGCGTGCGCCTGAACCGCGAGGGTGCTGCGCCTCTGAAGCCTTATCTGGCTAAGGTGGCTGCCATAAAGAACATCCACGAGTATCAGTATGTTACCTCTTCACTCGATTTCGAGGGCATAGGCACCTTGATGTTCGACATGGGCGTGGGCGCAGACCAGCGCAACGCTTCTATGAACATTGTGGGCATTGGCCAGGGTGGTCTCGGTCTGGGCGAGCGCGACTACTATCTCAACGACGATGAGCAGACCGTGAAGGTGCGCAACGCCTATAAAGAGCTGATGACAACCCTCTTCAAGCTCGTGGGCAACGATGAGGCCACAGCAAAGAAGAAGATGGAGGCCGTCATGGCCATAGAGACACGTCTGGCCAAGGCCAGCTACGGTGCCGTGAAGCTGCGCGACATCAACGCCAACTATCACAAGATGAGCTATATGCAGCTCGTGAACGATTATCCCGGCATCGACTGGGGTAACATTTTCCTTGCACAGGGATTCCCCGTGTTCGACAGCGTGGACGTGGGTCAGCCTGAGCCTATACACGAGGTGGAGAAAATTCTGGCAGAGACACCGCTCGACGACCTTAAGGCTTATGCCGAGTCGCGCGTCATCTCAAGTGGCACAAGCACCCTGAGCGACGAGTTCCGTGCTGCTGCCTTCAAGTTTAGCTCGGTGCTGAGCGGCGTGAGCCAGGACCGTCCGCGCTGGAAGCGCAGCGTGTCGGCCGTGAGCGGCTTGCTGGGCGAGGCCATCGGCAAGTTGTATGTTGAGAAATATTTCCCCGAATCAAGCAAGAAGCGCATGCTTGAGCTCGTTCACAACCTGCAGACAGCGCTCGCACAGCGCATTGACGAGGCAACATGGATGGGCGAGGCAACAAAGGCACAGGCCAAGGACAAGCTCCAGAACTTTATCGTAAAGATCGGCTATCCTGACAAGTGGCGCGACTACTCGGGCTTGCAGGTTGACGACTCGTTATCGCTCTATGAGAACTTGCGTGCCATCTCACGCTACAAGACCACCGATTATCTCACCCGCAAGGTGAGCAAGCCCGTGGACAAGAGCGAGTGGCAGATGACACCGCAGACCATCAACGCCTACTATAACCCCACAACCAACGAGATCTGCTTCCCCGCTGCCATCCTGCAGCCACCGTTCTTCGATCCTCAGGCCGACGATGCCGTAAACTATGGCGGCATCGGTGCCGTGATCGGTCACGAGATGAGCCACGGCTTCGACGACCAGGGATGCCAGTTTGACAAGACAGGCAACCAACGCAACTGGTGGACAGGGGCCGACAAGGCCAACTTCGACAAGCGTGCCAAGGTGCTGGTTGAGAGCTTCGGCAAGTTTGAGGTGCTCCCCGGCGTGAAGGTGAACGGCGAGTTGACTCTCGGCGAGAACATCGGCGACAACGGCGGTCTGAACATCTCGTTCCGCGCTCTGCAAAACTCAATGAAGGAGCACCCGCTGGAGGTGAAGGACGGCTTCACTCCTGAGCAGCGCTTCTTCCTCAACTGGGCTCGCGTGTGGGCATCAAACGCCAGTCCGCAGGTGCTCGACTACCTCGTCAAGTCGGATCCTCACTCTCCCAACGAGGCTCGCGTGAACGCTGCCCTGTCACACATCGACGCTTGGTACAAGGCGTTCAACGTGAAGAAGGGCGACAAGCTGTTCTTGCCTAAGAACAAGCGTGCTCACATCTGGTAAATCGGAAAGAGAACAAAAAGACAACAGGGACAACGGTTTGTTTCGTTATGGCTGACAGGTCGGCGAAGCAAACGGTTGTCCCTGTTTTTGTTTCAAAAAATTATCACTACTTATTTTCAAGTTTCGCCCATTTATTGTATCTTTGCAAACTATGATAGACGAGAAAATGAACAAGGAAAAATGGAGTGAAAACGTGATCATTGTCGATGCCGATTATGTGGACAAGGTGGCGTTTGACCTTACCGTTAATTTTGAGCGTATGTTAGGACGCCGTGTGCCCAAGGCCGACATGGCGCGATGGGTAGAGTGTGTGGCGCTCGACGGCGGGCTGCGCGAGGGTGACCACGAGACGCAGGTGGTGCTCATTCATGGCAAGAAGAAGGAGGCGATGGACAATTTTGCTCCCTCACGCTTTGACGATGAGCTCAACGGACAGGCGTTCAAGGACCATCTGGGCGAATTCATAATAAGCTCTTTTCCCGTGGAAGATGTGGTCAAGGGCAACGACTTCTTTCTTGATGTGCTCGACATGGTGTGCGCACAGAAGGAGGTGAAGCGTGTAATGCTCGTGCCCAACGTGGAGGAGGGCGACCTGTTCGACTGTATATGGATGTCGCTGCGACACCTCAACGATGACAGCAAGCGCATAACGTTGCTGTCGATGGTGCCTCTCAAGGGCGGCAACTTCAGACAGGAAATTCTCGGCTACTCGCTCATGAACGCGCTCGGAATAAAGGCGGAAGAGCTGAGGTAACGTCGGCTCATGACAATTTTCTTTTAGACAAGAAAACAAGAAAACGAGAAAACGAGAAAACGAAAAACAAAAATAACAAATATAACAAAAAAACAGAAATGGGAAAAGTACTCATGATTGGCGCCGGTGGCGTCGCTACGGTCGCTGCGTTCAAGATTGCACAGAACGCTGACGTGTTCACCGATTTTATGATTGCCAGCCGCACAAAGGAGAAGTGTGACAAGATTGTGAAGGCTATCGGCAACCCCAACATCAAGACGGCTCAGGTCGATGCCGACGATGTGGAGCAGCTGAAGGCGCTCTTCAACAGCTACAAGCCTGAGCTGGTCGTTAACCTTGCGCTCCCTTACCAGGACCTCACCATCATGGAGGCATGTCTGGCTTGCGGATGCAGCTATCTCGACACAGCCAACTATGAGCCAAAGGACGAGGCTCACTTCGAGTATTCTTGGCAGTGGGCTTACAAGAAGCGCTTTGAGGAGGCTGGTCTGACCGCCATCCTCGGATGTGGCTTCGACCCGGGCGTGACGAGCATTTTCACAGCTTATGCAGCAAAGCATCATTTCAAGGAGATACAGTATCTCGACATCGTCGACTGCAACGCGGGCAACCACCACAAGGCGTTCGCAACCAACTTCAACCCTGAGATCAACATTCGTGAGATCACACAAAAGGGTCTCTACTGGGAGGATGGCAAATGGGTGGAGACGGCTCCGCTGGAGATCCATAAGCCGCTCAACTATCCTGAGATCGGCCCTAAGGAGAGCTATCTGCTCCACCATGAGGAGATTGAGAGCTTGGTGAAGAACTATCCCACCATCAAGCGCGCACGTTTCTGGATGACCTTCGGACAGCAGTATCTCACATATCTCGACTGCATACAGAACCTCGGCATGTCGCGCATCGACGAGATCACATACGAGGCTCCTCTTGCTGACAACCCCTCGGAGAAGGTGAAAGTGAAGATTGTGCCGCTGCAATTCCTTAAGGCAGTGCTGCCCAACCCGCAGGATCTTGGCGAGAACTATGACGGAAAGACCTCTATCGGCTGCCGCATCCGTGGCATAGGCAACGACGGCAAGGAGCAGACCTATTATGTCTACAACAACTGCTCACACGAGGCTGCCTACAAGGAGACAGGCATGCAGGGCGTGAGCTACACCACCGGCGTGCCCGCCATGATTGGTGCCATGATGTTCTTCAAGGGTCTGTGGCGCAAGCCCGGTGTGTGGAACGTAGAAGAGTTTGACCCCGATCCCTTCATGGAACAGCTCAACAAGCAGGGTTTGCCTTGGCATGAATTATTTAACGTGGACATCGAATTTTAAACCATTCGACATTCCACACTCCACATCCATCATTGCGGCTCTGCCGCACATTCAACATTCATAAAGATATGGCAAAATCAGAAGAAATGACGCTCGCACAGGAAGGCAAGCTTAAGGCTCTCCAGGCTGCGATGTCAAAGATAGAGAAAGATTTCGGCAAGGGTTCGATAATGAAACTTGGCGATGAGAAGATAGAGAACGTAGAGGTCATCCCTACAGGCAGCATCAGCTTGGATGCCGCTCTCGGTGTAGGCGGATACCCCAAGGGACGAATAATAGAGATTTATGGCCCCGAGTCGTCAGGTAAGACCACACTGGCCATTCATGCCATTGCTGAGGCACAGAAGCAGGGCGGCATAGCAGCGTTCATTGACGCTGAGCACGCCTTTGACCGTTTCTATGCTGCCAAGTTGGGTGTGGATGTGGACAACCTGTGGATCTCGCAGCCCGACAATGGTGAGCAGGCATTGGAGATTGCTGACCAGCTCATCCGTTCGGCTGCCATCGACATCCTCGTCGTCGACTCTGTGGCTGCGCTCACGCCAAAGAAGGAGATCGAGGGCGACATGGGTGACAATGTGGTAGGTCTGCAGGCTCGACTGATGAGCCAGGCCCTCCGCAAGCTCACCTCTACCATCTCGAAGACCAACACCACATGTATCTTCATCAACCAGCTTCGTGAAAAGATCGGCGTGATGTTTGGCAACCCCGAGACAACGACAGGTGGTAACGCCTTGAAATTCTATTCGAGCGTGCGCCTCGACATCCGTCGCGTTACAAGCATCAAGGACGGCGACCAGGTCATCGGTAACCAGGTGCGCGTGAAGGTTGTCAAGAACAAGGTGGCTCCTCCTTTCCGCAAGGCAGAGTTTGAGATTACCTTCGGCGAGGGCATCTCAAAGGTTGGTGAGATCGTGGACCTCGGCGTAGAGTATGGCATCATCCAGAAGAGCGGCTCATGGTTCTCTTATGACAACAGCAAGCTGGCACAGGGCCGTGACGCTACGAAGAAGCTGCTCCGCGACAACCCCGAGCTGTGCGAGGAGATAGAAGAAAAGATCAAGCAAGCTGTGGCTGACAAGGGCGCAGAACAATAGTTTGCATTTTCGATAAAACCCAAAAAGCAATCGTCTTCTGTTGAGGGCGATTGCTTTTTGCTCTTTTATTCTGTCTTCACATGTTGCATGTTTGTTACATGCTGTTTTTTGAACAAGATGTCAGATAAGAAAAAGTTGTCTGGTTCTATTTCTTTATTTGTTTTTCTGTTAACCCCGTGTATTTCAAGACTAATTCCATGTCCATTCCATCGGAAAGCATGCGTTTGGCAATAGCTAAATTTGCTATATTTATGCCTTCTTCTCTTCCTTTGGCTTCGGCTGTATCTAATGAATTCTTTATGTCACGATAAGCTTTTAGACTATCTTCATATTCTCGTAGCTCTATAGGAGTGAAGCGGGCAATAGCAGCAGCGTCAAACAGTCTTGAGAATATTTTTTCTCTAAGTGATGATGGCCTGTTGTTAAGACGTGACAGATTTTTAAGAACAAACATCCATTTGTCTGACAACGATGTCAGTTCTTCATCTGTCTTGTCAAATCGACCAACTTCTACATATTTAAACATAAGTTTGGCGTTGAAAACCTTATTGGTCTTTGTGTCCATCAAGGCTATTGTGTGAATGGTGTCAGAAGCGTCAAATGCTTCATCGCTCATTTTGAAATTGAGTAAGGCAACAACATAAACCTTTTTAAGACAAAAATTCCAATCGGACCCTTTCGGAGCCTGTTCTCTTATTGGAAAGGTAGAGTAGAAGAGAGAGCGGTCTTTGAAAAAAGTTTGATAAGCATTTTGCATTTCTACAATAAATTTCTCTCCTTGCTCGTTCTCGCAATATACATCAAATATCGCTTTTCTTTCTGTAAACACATCGCCAACATTCTCGCTGTTGAGATATTTTACGTCTTTTATAACTTCCTCCCCATTAAATAGAGAGTTAAGAAAGTTTATCAACAAATCTTTGTTGAGGTCGGTTCCGAAGATTCGCTTAAAGCCAAAATCGGTTAATAAACTAATATATCGCTCTTCTGACTGTTTCATAACTGATTGTATTGGTGTCTTGCCGCAAAGATACATCAATAATTTAAAATAATCAAATGTTTTTAAAAAATCTGTCCCTTTTTCTCAAAAAATAAGGATTAAATGGTTACCTTTGCCAACATACTGTTAACTTAAACCTTATTCCTTATGGCAATAATGCGATTTCTTGCTTTAGCCCTATGTCTCATGTCTGCCCTTGCATGGTGTGAGGCGCAGAACCGTGACCGGGTCAATGGCGCTGACGACGACAGCGGTTGGCAATACTGGTATGGACTTGTCGCCGACGACGAGGACATGGAGAGCGGACAGGCAGAAGATGTGTACGACATGCTCGCTGAGCTTGCCACAGACAAGATAAACCTCAACCGGGCAACGCGCGAAGACCTTGAGCGCCTTGTCTTTCTTACGGACCAGCAGTTGCAGGATCTTGCCGAATATATCGACCGCTATGGGCCTGTGCGCTCGCTCGCTGAGCTGGCCATGGTGCCGTCAATAGATGCCATGCGCCGCCGGCTGCTCGCCTTTTTCGTGTATGCCGGTGAGCCACAAGCAAAGGCCATCTTGCCACCGCTGGACACGCTGCTGCGAAGAAGCCGAAGTGAGCTGGCGGCAGCAATAAAAATACCTTTATATAATAGAGAGGGCGACCTTAGAGGGGCAGAGAAGGGATATCTCGGACCAAAATATAAGCATTGGCTGCGTTACAAGATAGGTTACGGCAGACAGATAGAAGCGGGCTTCACAGCCTCACAAGATGCTGGCGAGCCGTTCTTCACGGGGCGTAACCGCTTGGGTTACGATTTCTATAGTTTCTATGCCGTGGTGCGAAACTTAGGGTGGCTGAAAACCGCTGTGGCAGGACGCTACCGCATGAAGCTCGGCATGGGACTGATGATGAACACCGACTTCAGCTTTGGAAAGGCGGCATCGCTCGATGGCTTGTCACGAACGTCGAACAGCCTGCGACCACACTCGTCGCGCTCGGAAGCCAACTATCTGCAGGGCGTGGCGGCCACGGCAAACCTGTCACGGCATCTCTCGCTCACCACTTTCTTCTCACACCGACTGATCGACGCTACGCTGAACAAAGACAGCGCCACGGTAAAGACCATCCTGAAGACAGGCTACCACCGCACGGCGAGCGAGATGGCGCGTCGCAGAAACACCTCTCAGACCGTGGGCGGAGCAAGCATGGCTGTGCGCTCAGGAGGCTTCACGGCGGCTCTCTCGGCCATGGGCACAACGTTCAACCGACAGCTGAGGCCCGACACATCAGCCGTGTTCCGTCGTTTCTATCCGAAAGGCCAAAGGTTTGGAAACGCGTCTCTTTCTTATTCCTATCTCTCACCACGCCTTCAGGTCGCTGGTGAGGCTGCCGTGGCATCGTCGGGAGGCATGGCAACGCTCAACACCGTGGCCTTTGCGCCGTCGCCTTCTTTGTCGCTCCGTCTTGTTTATCGCTACTATTCGTATCGCTACCACTCGCTCTTCGCCTCTGCCTTCAGCGATGGAGGCAACGTGAGCAACGAGCAAGGCGTGTATCTGGGCATGGCGTGGCGACCGGTAGCGCCGTTGCTGCTCACAGCCTATGCCGACTATGCCCGCTTTCCATGGCCCAGATACATGGTGTCGTTTGCATCGCGCTCATGGGACGGACAGCTGGCGGCCACGCTGTCCTTGAACCGCCTGACGCTCAATGCGCGATACCGCGTGCGCCTAAGACAGCGCGACAACGCCAAGCACACGGGGCTGACAGACCGCACGGAGCAGCGCTTGCGCCTATCTGCCATCGTGCAACATGACGTGTGGCGACTGGCAACACAAGCCGACATGGCGTTGGCTTCGGCAGACAGCACAAGCAAGGGCTACATGGTCATGCAGAGTGGAGGTTTTAAAACGGGCAGACTGACGGTCGACGGCAACGTGGCTTATTTCCATACCGACTCTTACGACAGCCGTCTCTATGTCTATGAACGGGGGCTGCTGTACAACTTCTCCTTTCCCATGTTCTATGGTGAGGGCTTACACTATGCCCTCCGCGTGCGCTACGACTTCACTCGCCGACTGATGTTCTTGGCCAAGGCATCGGTCACGAACCATCTCGACCGCTCCACCATTGGGTCTGGTCTGCAACACATAAACCGCTCGTCGCAGACAGACGTGGAGATGCAGGTGAGATGGAAATTCTGATTTTATCAACGTGTTTTTATTGACTGAGAAAACACTTTGTGGATTAATCGTGGCAGTTCATACAGAATGCAAGAAAATGCTTGTCTGGCGTGAAAATAGTTTCTATCTTTGCAATGTGAACAAGAAACAACGTTATTAACAAATAAAAAATCAACAATTATGAATAAGGAAAATGCAAAACAGAATATCGCTTCAGGAATGAGTTCAACAATAGGTGCCGCTGTAGGCGTTGTGGCCGGAACAATGGCTTCAAACGAGATGCATGCAGCAGAGAGCGATGAGGCTACCGTTACTGATGCTACACCCGCAGAGGAAACTGCTGACGAGGATGTGCCCGTGGTTGATGTTGATCCCGCACAAGCACCTGCTGCTGAGCCTGCAGGAGAAGAGGTTGTCGCAGAACCCGTAGCAGGGCCGACAGCGCAGCCGGCAACAGACCCCGCAACACCTCAGGCACAACCCGCAGGACAGACAACAGGGGATGTGCAGGTGCTCGATTATCAGACCGTTGACAACGGACAGGGTGGACAGGCCGATGTGGCTGTCATTACTGATGGCACGACCCAGGCTGTTGTGATCGATGCCGACCGTGACGGCATTGCCGATGTGATGGCTGTTGACCAGAACCACGACGGACAGGTTTCTGACAATGAGATCATTAACCTTGAAGGACATAACGTTGCCATGCAACCCTTACAGGAGATGGCTCATGCTGGCGATCCCAACGATGGCATGATGGCACAGAACGCAAGCTATGAGCCCGACTATGTGAACGATGCCAACGTGGACGGTTATGTAGAAGCATAATGCGTGGACTGAATGAGACAAAGGTGCTTAAGGCACAAGGTTGAAAAGCAAAGCGAAAGAAGATTCACTTAAAAAAACGATTTTAGTCATGAACAACGAAAATACCATTTACGACAATCCTAACCGCAACACACGCGATGAGGAAACTCAGTTTGACAGCAAGGCTGCCAGCAATGAGAACACACGCTACGACAACGCAGCAGACGAGAGCACACAGTTTGACGACAACAGGTTTGCTGACAACAAGCCGACAGAGCCTACCAGCGCTCCTGTGCAGCCCAAGAAGGTGTCTATGGGTAAGCGAGTGGCTATAGCGTTTGGCGCATCTGCCGCTTTGGGTGGAGCAGCCGCCATGTTCATGAGTGCCACACCGGCAGAGAACGTCATTGATGAAGGCAAGCCTGAAGAAGAAAGCGACAACGGAGGCGACAGACATCCCGACTGGACTGATGGCGAGGTGCCTGTGGCTCAGGGCGTGAATGACGGCATGTCGTTTGGCGAGGCTTTCAACGCCGCACGCGCTGAGGTTGGCTCAGGTGGCGTGTTCGAGTGGCACGGATATATCTACAGCACATACACTGCTGAGGAATGGGACGCCATGTCACAGGAAGACCGCGATGCCTATGGCTCACATTTCAACTGGAGCGCTCAGTCGGCGGCCAATGAAGAGGCTGAGGTAATTGACTCTACTCCTAGTGGCGGCGCCCATGCCACAACTGCCGATAACAGCGAACCCGACTATGTTGCCGGGACCAACGGCGGAAACGCTGAAGTGGTGGCTGTGAGCGATGATGAGATCTCTGACGATGAGGTGGAAGTGGAGATTCTTGGTGTTGAGCATGACGCCGAGTCAGGCGTTACTTATGCACAGCTCAACTATGACAACCACGATGCTGTGCTCATAGACATTAACGACGATAACACCTTTGATGTGTTGGCTGTAGATGCAAACAACGACCACCAGATCTCTCAGAACGAGATCGTGGACATCTCTGACCAGAACCTCACAACAGAGATGGTCAGCGCACAGGTGAACCACACCGCCGGGGCAGGTCAGGAAGAGCAATATGCAAGCATGGACGACCACATGACGGTCGATGACGGCATGGGTGGCGCAGCAGGCGATGACGGTATGGTTGATCTTTAAAAATCTTTTCAATATGAAACAAACGGTTTTACTGATCTTGGCTTTCGTTTGTGCTCTTCTTGGAGTGCAGAGGGCCGAAGCAAAAATATATCTTGTGGCGGTGGGTGTGAGCGACTATCCCGGCACAGCCAATGACCTCACGCTGCCTGCCAATGATGCAAAGACCATGGCGTGGCTCTATTCGAAGAACACAAAGGTGAAATATTCGCTGCTGCTCAACGAACAGGCTACACAGAAACGCATTAAGGCGGCCATGAAGAAGGTGTATGGCGAGGCTAAAGCCAACGACATCGTGGTGTTCTTCTTTAGCGGACACGGATATCCTGGTGGCTTCGTGGCATATGACGGCATGCTCGACTATTCGGTCGTGCGTGACGGAATGGCAAACAACAAGTGTAAGAACAAGATGATCTTTGCCGATGCTTGTTTCGCAGGTAAGATAAGAACAAACAACAACGGTCATTCATCGGTTTCGGCTGCAAAGAAAGCTAACGTCATGCTGTTTCTCTCGTCGCGAGGCAACGAGACATCGCTGGAGAAGCCTGGCATGAAGAACGGGTTCTTTACTACCTATCTGGTGAAAGGCCTGAGAGGTGGAGCCGACAAGAACCGCGACCGCACGATAACAGCCAAGGAGCTGTTCAACTATGTGCATAGCGGCGTTATTCAGCTCTCAGGCAACCGTCAGCATCCGGTCATGTGGGGCAAGTTTGCCAACAACATGCCTGTTATGAAATGGTAATTTTTTTTGAAAAACTTAATATGAATGGTCTCGCGCGATTATTGATGTTGTGTGAGAGATAATAATAAAAAGAAAACAAAAATGAATCAAGACGTTATAAAGATTAGATGCCCTCATTGTGGTGCGCAGCTCTCGGTGAAAAACCAGCCGGGCATAGAGAGCAAAAGTGTGACGTGTCCCATCTGTAAGCAGAAATCGCCGTTCTTGGCGTTCAGGCAGGTTAATGTGCAAAAAGATCCAGGAACCGACCTGCCTGGCAGCAACAGCCACGGTCAAGGGGTGAGAAGTGACAACACACAGCTTGGTGACCGTCCGACCGACTTGAACCAGAACGCGGCACAGAACCGTGCTCCAAAACTGCTGCTTGGACGTTTGACCGTGGTGAACAACGGACAGACCTTTCTGCTTCGTCCGGGACGTAACGTTATCGGACGTAAGGCTCAGGCTTCATCGGCAAATTTCCAGATAGACACGGGTGAGGGACGACGCATGAGCCGTGAGCACATCGTTATAGATGTGCAGCGCGTGGGCAGCGAGTATATGCACACAGCATCGCTGTATAAGGAGCGTGTGAACGAGACCTTCGTAAACACCGATCGCATGACCATTGACGATGGTCTGATCTTGAAGCACGGCGACATCCTTCATCTGCCCGATGCCGATGTGAAGTTTACTATTGATGATGGCGAGAGAACGCAGTTGTAGTTGTTGATTGTTGCGAATATTACTTTTTGAATGAACACAAAAAAAACAGATAAGAATGAAATTCAAATTAAAAGCATATAGCATTTGGGAGTTTGGCAAACGTGTCGATGCCAACGGTAACCCACACCAGGAGGACAGCCTTTTTCCTGCTCATGGCGAGCAGCAAGACAGCGACCGGCTGTTCGTGTTGTGCGACGGCATGGGCGGTCATGATGCAGGAGAGGTGGCAAGTGCAACGGTGTGCGAGGCTATGGGCCGTTCGGTTATGGCGAGTGTGCCCGACAGCGAGGCTCTCTTTACCGACGACATGCTTCAAAAGGCTGTGTCCGATGCGTTCGAGGCTCTCGATGCTCACGACAACGGGGCGGTGAAGAAGATGGGAACCACCATGACGTTCCTTAAGCTACATGCCGGAGGTGCCACCATTGCACACATGGGCGACAGCAGGGTTTACCACATACGCCCAGGAAAGGATGCTGCCGAGACACAGATACTCTTCTGTACCGAAGACCACTCTCTGGTTAACGACCTGGTGAAGGTTGGTGAGCTTACGCCAGAGGAGGCACGGCTGTCGCCACAGAAAAACATCATAACACGCGCCATGCAACCACACATGGAGCGCAGACCGAGAGCTGATGTCAAGCACATAACCGACATACGTCCCGGCGACTATTTCTACATGTGCTCTGACGGCATGCTGGAGCAGATGGAGGATGACAACATTTGCTTCAACTTCTCTGCCATGACGGGCGATGACCAGAACAAGGTGCGTGTGCTAACGGAGGCAACCCATTATAACCACGACAACCACACGGCGTTCATAATTCACATCCTTGATGTGGAAGGAGAGCCTGAGCCGCTTGAGGAAAAGGATGAGCGAAAACCTGTGAAAGAAACCACGGTGCAGCCACCGTTGCCTAAAGCTGAGGATGGCGATGATGAACGTTTCGTTGTTGAGGCTGAAGATGGCGATGATGAACAAGAACCAACGTTTGTTGATAACAATGAGGCAACAGCAATGCCTCAGATGTCTGGACAGACTGGTGGCCGAAATGTAACCGACCCTTATCGGGGCATGAAGGGGCAGCGTGGTCAAGGAAAGAAAAGCGGATTGGATAAGTTTTTGTCTGATTCGAAGAACCTGTATCTTTTTGGAACAATTATTGTCTTTGTCTTGGCGTTGGGTTGCATCTTTATCCCGAAGATGAAGAAAGACACGCGCAAGCATAATGGTGTGGAGATTCGCGATACAAGAAGACATTCGGATAGAAACTCTGACACATCTGGTCCGGGAAAGACGACACGCCGTAGTGAAGCCACGCAGACGAATGAAGGCAAGGATAACGAAACGTCAGTTCAGCACGGCACGCCTCTTAAAGAGGACAAGACCAATCCGTTAAAAGACGGTAAACAGCAAACAGCTCCTGGTAAGGTTACTGACAATCCTGCAAAAACTGATGGAGCGTCGAACAGACCGGCTGGTTCGCTTAAGCCTTCAGGCTCACATGTCAAACCTTCAGATTCGCACAAGCCCTCCGACTTGTCTAAGCCTGGAAAACACGGCAAGGTGAAGCCGGAGAACAAGCCTAATAAGGAAGAAGGAGACAGCGAGGAGCATCTTCAAAGTGCTTAAACGACAAGAGGCTTGAATATTAAAAGCCTATATATAAAAAAGGTGTCCGCATCTCAGCTTGTGCTAAGGATGCGGACACCTTTTTGTTATTTCTTCTTCATGCGCATATATTCGCGATAGGGCGTGTGCAGGTCGAGATAACGGAAGTTTTGTGGCGGAAGCTGCTTCGGCATCTTCATATAGTCGCCATAACAGTAGCGCAGATACTCGTCGGGCTTCTGCACACCCATCAATGTGTGACCCTCAAACTCAACAGGGGTGGGGGTGCCATAGACCTCCTTGGGCAGGATGCCACGCTCGGGCTTGTTGTCGTGGTCGGCAATAAGGGATGATGCATCGTAGTCGTACTCGCGCTGCACATCGTTCATGCGACGGTGAGCCTTGTCTTGCGACACCACCTTATGCATGAATTTGGCAAAGAGCCAATGCAGACCGTAGCCGTGCTTCAGGGGGTCGATGGTAGAATAATATAGAAGCTTTTTGGCTATGGCGTAGCGGCGATAGTGCTTACGTTGTTCGTGCTCGTCGGTTGTCATGCCATCGAGGGGGAACACGTCGACGGGCAGACCACCGACAAAGTTGAACTTGCGGCGCAGGATATAGGTCGTCTCCTTGTCCTGAATGCGCGCAAACTGATAGGGGTACATCGGGTCTTGCAGTCCGCTAACCAACTCGTATCGCTTGGGCAACCACTCGTTGGCATGCTTCACAAACTCATTGTAGTCTTTGCGGGGCAAGGCCACATCGGCATCGTCATCCCATGGCACAAATCCCTTGTGTCGCACGGCTCCCAACATGGTGCCGGCAATGAGATAATAGCACAGGTTGTGCTCACGACACACCTGGTCAATGGCGAGCAACATGTCGAGAATGTATTTTTGTAGCTCTCGTGTCTGCTCGTCGCTAATGCGTTTTTCTTCATGAATGTTTTTCTTTGCCATAATGTTCTGGAATTCCTTTGTCTTCCTTTTTAACAGGAATTGTTCGTTTCTTTATTTCCTTTTCTATGTTTCTAAAATATCTATTCTTATTGTTTCATTATCCATCTTCCACCTTATTTCTTACCAGTCACCTTATTTCTCACCTTTCAATCTTATTTTTCACTTTTCACTTTTCGTTTTACCCTTAAATAACCGTCATGTCTTGGTGGGCATAGAAGTCGGCGATGGTTGATGTTATGGCCTTAGAAATGTCATTGGCAACATATGAGAACTCTTTGCCTGTGCGTATGGCTTTGAGGAAAGACAGCAACTCATAGCGCAAACCTTCACCATCGAGTTGGTAGAAATAGCGCTTGTTGTTTTGCTGGTTCTCATAGCGCACCTCAAAGTAGTCGGTCTTCCACCATGGGGCTGGCACATAGATGTAGCCCTTTGTTCCCGAAACAATCATCTCTCCTTCCGATTTTGCACCTTGGCCAACCTTCATTGAAGCCACGGCATGGGGATAGATGAACGATATCTTCGTGAAGCCGTCATACATCTTTTCCTTGTTGATAAAGCGTGTTATGATGTCTTTTCGGCAGTATTTGGTGCCGAGGAGCTGGAAGATCGGCAGCATGGCGGTGGGACCCCATGCGCAGATGCTGTTCCACTCGAACAGGCTTCGCTGTGTGTCTTGCGTGGGGTCGGGGTCTTCAAAGTTTTGAAGCGAGGTGCAGGTGGCGTCCACGCTCACAATGTCGCCAATGATGCCGCCCTTGGCGAGCAGAAGCAGACGATAGTAGGCGGTAGAGTATGCGGTCTTGATGCCGTCCATGAGCACAATACCTTTCTCGGCGGCAAGCGCGTGAAGCTCCTTCCATTGTCTTGTCTGCAAGGCCATTGGCGATTCGCACAGCACATGTTTGCCACGTTCGATTGCTTGTTTTATCTGGTCATAATGATGCTCGGGGGCAGAGATTATGTAGAGTGCGTCGGAACTGTTGAGCAGGTCTTCAAAAGAGGCCGCTTGACGGTCGGCAGCTTGCAGCGTGTTGGAGAGATATTTGTTGTTGATGCTGAAAACATGACCAATCTCCAAACCGTTCACGAAGCGACTCTCACGCTCTATCTTGTTAAGGATAGGCGACTCGCCCACAAGACCAAGCGTCACAGGTTGCTGCTCGCTGCGTATCTCTGTGCTCGACACACCAGAGGTGCGTTCAAGGTAGACAACGCGGCAGTAGGCTTTGAGATAGTCGAACTTGCCGCGCCAGTCGCTTCCCACGGTGAAGATGTCGACGTTCAAGCGTTTTATGTCATCAATCTTCTGACCCTCATACTCTTCTATGATGATCTCATCGGCGATGCCTGTGGCCTTTACAGCCTCCACACGTTCCATGAGCGACTGTTGCACGTTTATCTTACCGCGCTCACGGTCGAAGGTGTCGGAGGTTACGCCCACAATGAGATAGTCGCCAAGAGCCTTGGCGCGTTGTAGCAAGCGGATGTGTCCGTGGTGGAGCAGATCGTATGTTCCGTAAGTTATGACCTTAATCATGGAAATGGATTTTGTTTATTAGCTTTTTTATGTGTATCTTTTTGGGCGATGCTTATATGGAAAGTATGTTTTGGAGATTGGCGGCTGCCGTTCGTCGATTGACAGCAGCCGGTTAAAGCAGACCTCTTTTCTGCATGTCCTTAAGTGCGTTTACGAGAGTGGTGTTGTCGTCAGGTGACAGAGCGCCAAGATGTCCTACTCGGAACACTTTGTCTGCCATGTCGCCGCCGTTGGGACATACCCAGATGCCGTATTTGTCTTTCAGACAAAGGAAGATGTCGTAGGCAGAGACATTGTGGGGATGGAGCGGGGTGACGGCGTTGCTCAGCGATTCTGACACGATGTCGAAGGGCATGCCCTCAATTTTGTGGCGGAAGTCGGCGGCGAGCATGGCTATGCGTCTGTTCTCGCTCTCTACGCCACCAGCGGCGTCAATCTCTTTCAGGCGGGCGTTGATCTGACGCAAGATGCCTACTGCCGGTGTGAACGGTGTCTGTCCGCGTTCGCCGTTCTTAAGCGCATCTTTAAGGTTAAAGTACATAGACTTTACCTCGCGGTTGTTCACACGCTCCACGGCCTTGGGGGCAAGCACAATGATGGAGATGCCAGGAGGACAGGCTAACGCTTTCTGTGAGCCTGTAATCATGACATCCACTCCAAGGACTTCCATATCGAATGGGTCAGCGAGGAACGAGCTGATGCTGTCAACCACAAGGAAGATGTTGTTGCGGTGGCAGAACTGGCTTATGAGCTGTATGTCGTAAAGCACACCAGTGGATGTCTCGTCGAGATTGACAAGCAGGCCTGTGTAGTCTTGTCCTTCATAAGGGGCGAGGTGTTCAGCGGTGAGCTTGTGTCCCATCTCCAACTTTATCTCTGTGTGGGGGATGGCATGGATCTCGCACAACTGTACGAAGCGATGGCCAAAGCTACCGCCGTTAATCACCAGAACTTTGTCCTCAGGCGTAAACACGTTCATGACGGTGGCTTCCATGGAAGCTGTTCCTGAGCCGGTGATGAAAGCCACTCTCGATTGTGCGGGGGCTTTGGTGAACTTAAGCATCAGGTCCTCGTTTTCCTTCATTGTGGCGGAAAACTCGGCTGTTCTGAAATAAGGAACCTGTTCTGCGCCGATGGCTCTTACTGCCTCGCTTGACATGACGGGGCCTACTGTGAAATTAAGCATATCCTTGTTGTTTTGTCTTTTAAACGATGGGGCGTCGTTTTTCTTGCATGATTTTTATTTTCTTTAGGCTTAGTGGTGCCTTTTCAAGCTGTTTTAAGCTTGTTTTGTCTTCTGTTCTCTGTGTCTTGGCTTTCCTTGCCAAGCATGTTAGCCTCTTTTTATCCTACCGAACGTTTTTATGCTCGTGTATTTTCTCCAGAGGTTGAGCTTGCGCTTCTGTGGTACGCCGTGACGGCTAATGTAATCGGCAGCGGCATTAAGCATGCGCTCGCACACATGACCGTCGAGGTAGGGGTCATAGTTGTTGACAATCCATTGGCGGAGAGATATGGCCGCAGGGTCGGTGAGTGCGTGGTCATAGGCTTCAAGAAGCGTGTCGGGCGAATTGATGTTCTCCCAATAGATGGCTTTAGACAGGGTGTTGACGGTTATGACAGGACGCGAGAGCAAGAGAAACTCGTAGACCGTTGATGAGGTGTCGCTGATGAGCACATCGCTCATGAGTTGGTATTTTGTCACGTTTTCGCCCTTGTCGATGAACATTATGTCGGAGCATCCGTCGGCCCATGCCTTATACTCGTCGGCCCACTCTTGACGGGTGAGCGGGTGAAATTTCATTATTATCAATGCTTCGCGTTCTTTGGCCAAGCGCTCAAGTTGCTCCTTCATGCCGGGAAGGGGAAGCGATGTGAGTTTTGGCGAGAAGGTGGGGGCGTAGAGGATGATGCTCTTCTTGCCGCTCTTCTTAAGCAGTTCCTGTTTCTCTGCATCATAACGATGCAGGTTCTGTTTTATCCAGTCTTGCTTGGGCCATCCTGTTTCTACCACCTCAAAGTCGCCATATTGGGCGGCAAGTGCCTTGAAATGTGAGGTGAAGTAGGGGCCTTGCGTAAAGTAGGTGTCGAAATAGCGACGTATAATCCAATGGTCCTTCTTCTCGGCAGCATAGCCGTGGAACACCTGTATCTTAACGCCCGGCAGAAAGTAGGGCACGATGTTGCCTGGCACGAAGATGGCTTCGGGACCAAAGTCGTACACCTCTTGCATGGAGTTGGTCCATCTCACGCTGTCAGCGTAAGCAAAGCTGTCTATCTTCTTGCGGTGAATGTACCACAGCACCTCGTGCGGCAGTTTGTTTGCCGTGACATGCTCTTGAATGGGGTTGAGAATGTCGATGGCGTATTTGTTCTCGCAGAAAAGAACTATTTTCATTTCTTATATATAAATAAGGTGTATTTTTTTTCTTAAATATCCATTGCTTTTACAAAAAGTTGATCTCTTTTGTCAAGAGCTTTTTGTTTTTACAATTCAAGCTTAAACTTTATTTGATGTTTGTGCCCGTAGCGTTTCCAAAACTTTGCGCGTTTGTACATTACATAACTCACAGCTTCCTCCACGTCATATCCGCGTTCTTTTGCATATTCGGTTGCGATGATGCGAATGAAATCTTTAGGTCCCCATAATCGGCAGATGCTCGTCAGACCTGTTGATCTGCTCACAGGACCGAAAGCCATGCGGTTGATGTCGACAAGCATGAAATGGAACCCTTCGGCATCGCGCTTCCACAGGATGTTGCCTGGCGTAAAATCTTTGTGAAGCACCTCACGCTTATGCAATGTGGCTGCAAGATGGCCTACGGCAGCACCAAGCTCCTCATATTGTCCTTTCTTTGCATCGCCCATCTCATAGAGCTCATGTGGATAGTCGACCTGTACGGTTATGAGAAAAGAGAACCCCAACAGTCCGATGGCGTTGCGCTCCTCAACAAGGGCTATCACGTCGGGGGTGCCGATGCCGCGCTCACGCAAAAGGTTGGCATATTCCATGGCACGTTGTCCTTTCGGCTTGCGCAAGCCAGTGGAATAGACCAGCAGGTTCGCCCAATGAGGACGGCGAAAGCGTTTGACATTGAGGACCATGCCATCGGGTGCAATGAACGTTTTTATGAGGTTATGGCCACGGTATATGACCGTTCCTCCTTGTTCAAACTCCTGTGGCATGCTCTCGGCAAAAGCCTTGTAGCGTGCATAGCGCGGATTTATCGTTGTCTTTATTTTCATCTGCTGTTCGTCTCTTTTGCCGTCTCGCTTTTTGTTTTTATTTTAGACTTTTGGGCTTTCACCCTTCTTGTTTTTCCTCCTTAGCTCTTTCTTGTTTGTTTTTTACCTTTTGACTTTTTTACCTTTCCTTCTCCACAACCTTTCCATTTACAACAGCAAAGCGACGGTCAAACTCTTCCTTTGTCCGTTTCCATCGGTTGTGGCTCCAGAGATAGTAGGCTGGCTCACGGCGTATGGTCTCTTCAAGCATTAAGAAGAAACGGCGTGTTATGTCGTCGTCAGGCAGGTCGTTGGGCGTGCGCGTTATGAGTTTGTAGGTGGCGGTGTAATAGCCGCGCTTCGGCCGGCTCATCTCTACATAGAACACGGCGTTGTTCATCTTTCGCATTATGCGTTCGCCGCCTGTGAACACAGGGGTGTTCTCGTGGTTGAGAAACGGTAGCCACAGATGGATGTTTGTCCACTTTGGGCCTTGGTCGCTGATATAGCCGCAGATGTTGCGCACACCTTCCTTCTTGCGACCTATAACATAACGTAAAATGTCTTTCTTCGGGATTACCCGACTGTGCTTCTCGTGAGAACGCAATTGGCGGAACAGATAATCGAACGTCTTGTTGCGAAGGGGGTGATATATGAGACCTGTCTCACGTCCAAGTGGCAGATTCATGCCAACACACGACAGCCACTCCCAGTTGCAATAGTGGCCCAAGATGGCAGCCACATCCTGACCTTCTTTGAAGCATTGTTCAACCTCTTCGCTGTTTTTTATGGTGAAACGGCGACGCAGTTCCTTTTCGCTGATGCTAAGAAGCTTTATGGCTTCAAGGAAATAGTCGCAGAACCATCTATAGAACTTGCGCTCTATGGCACCGATCTCTTCAGGGCTCTTTTCGGGAAAAGAGGTGACAAGGTTTCTGTGCACCACTCCTCTTCTGTACCTTATAATATAGAAGAGGAACACATATCCGATATCTGCCATGCCGTATAAGATGCGGAATGGCAGCAGGGACAGAGCATAAAAAAGAAAGTACACTATTCGGGTCATCGCTGTTCCGTTTTTTATTGTTTGAAATATTTTTGTCTTGTTGTCGCGCCTGTTGGCTTTTATGCTGCAAGCAAAGCGCAATTGTATGCAAAGATACAAATATTTACTGAAACGGCTCGTCTGATGTTACGAAAATGTTATAACTTCATGGAAACGCGGTCTTTTTGATGAAAAATAGGGCATTTGAAAGCATAACCTTTTTATAAGATTCATATATGCGATTAATTTTGAACACCTACTTATGATTTTTTTGTTGATAACTCTATTTTCTTGTTTTCAGTTTGTTCCCCTTCGTCACTTTCTCTTTTATTGTTCTTTTTAATAACTTGCTGTTTGGAATAATTTGTCGTAATGTTAACGATAGTTATTTTTTTATTAATTTCCGAGTTTGCGGCATTTTTGTTTCTTCGTTTTTTAGGTTGTTTAAGAAAATGTTCGTACCTTTGCAGCCCGAAACGGGTTAGTATATTCGTTTCTTTCTTGGGAAGAAAAATAAATAATAAAATATATAAATTTAAAAATTACAATTATGCCTACTATTTCACAGTTAGTAAGAAAAGGCAGAAAGGTGCTCGTAGACAAGAGCAAGTCACCGGCTTTGGATTCATGTCCTCAGCGTCGTGGTGTTTGCGTTCGTGTTTACACAACCACACCTAAGAAGCCTAATTCGGCAATGCGTAAAGTTGCCCGTGTGCGTCTGACAAACCAGAAGGAGGTTAACTCCTATATCCCCGGAGAGGGACACAACTTGCAGGAGCACTCAATCGTTCTCGTTCGTGGTGGTCGTGTAAAGGACCTTCCTGGTGTTCGTTACCACATCGTTCGCGGAACTCTTGATACCGCAGGTGTTGCAAACCGCACACAGCGCCGCTCTAAGTACGGTGCAAAGCGTCCGAAGGCAGCTAAGAAGTAATAATCGGAGAAGATTAATACTAGGACGACAAACAAAGATTTATTTTTAACAAGTTTTGCTGGAAGCGATAAACAGGTTGAGTAAATGTCCAGGTGTGGATGTTGAAGAACAGTAAATTACAGCCCCAGTGAGAATGATTTTTTTTATTTTAAAATGAGAAAAGCAAAACCAAAGAAGCGCGTGATTCTTCCCGATCCCGTCTTCAACGACCAGAAGGTCTCTAAGTTTGTAAACCACTTGATGTATGACGGCAAGAAAAATGCTTCATACGAAATCTTCTACAAGGCCCTTGATACCGTAAAGGAGAAGATGGCCAAGGAAGAGAAGCCCGCTCTCGAAATTTGGAAGCAGGCCCTCGACAATATTACTCCTCAGGTGGAGGTAAAGAGCCGCCGTATTGGTGGTGCTACCTTCCAGGTTCCTACCGAAATCCGCCCCGAGCGCAAGGAGAGCATCTCTATGAAGAACCTTATCGCTTTCGCACGCAAGCGTGGCGGTAAGAGCATGGCTGACAAGCTTGCTGCTGAGATTATGGATGCTTACAACAACCAGGGTGGTGCTTACAAGCGTAAGGAGGATATGCACCGTATGGCTGAGGCTAACCGCGCATTTGCTCACTTCCGTTTCTAATCATTATAAAACTTCAAGATAAGAAAATGGCAAATCGCGATTTACATTTGACTCGTAACATCGGCATTATGGCTCACATCGATGCCGGTAAGACAACAACTTCTGAGCGTATCCTTTTCTACACAGGAAAGACTCACAAGATTGGTGAGGTGCACGATGGTGCAGCTACCATGGACTGGATGGCACAGGAGCAGGAGCGTGGTATCACCATTACCTCTGCTGCAACAACCTGTAACTGGAACTATCTTGGCAAGTCTTACAAGATCAACTTGATTGACACTCCGGGACACGTTGACTTTACCGCTGAGGTGGAGCGTTCACTTCGTGTGCTCGATGGCGCAGTTGCTACATATTCTGCTGCTGACGGTGTGCAGCCTCAGTCAGAGACTGTTTGGCGTCAGGCTGACAAATATAATGTTCCCCGTATCGGTTATGTGAACAAGATGGACCGCTCAGGTGCCGACTTCTTCGAGACCGTACAGCAGATGAAGGATATCCTTGGTGCAAATCCTTGCCCTGTACAGATTCCTATCGGTGCTGAGGAGAATTTCAAGGGTGTTGTGGACCTTATCAAGATGAAGGCTATCCTGTGGCACGATGAGACCATGGGTGCTGAATATGAGGTTGATGAGATTCCTGCCGACCTCGTTGACGAGGCTAACGAATGGAGAGATAAGATGGTTGAGAACGCCGCCAACTTTGACGACGATCTTATGGAGAAATATCTTGAGGGTGAGGAAATTCCTGAGGAACAGCTCATCGCTGCTATCCGCAAGGGTACCATCGCTATGGAACTTACTCCTATGACTCTCGGTTCTTCTTACAAGAACAAGGGTGTTCAGCCTCTGCTCGACTATGTTTGTGCTTTCTTGCCTTCACCTCTGGACACTCAGGCTATCGTGGGTACAAACCCTGAAACTGAGGAAGAGGAGGATCGCAAGCCTTCTGAGGCTGAGCCTACAGCTGCTCTCGCATTCAAGATCGCTACCGACCCGTTCATGGGACGTCTGGTGTTCTTCCGCGTTTACTCAGGTAAGGTTGTTGCAGGTTCTTATGTTTACAACCCCCGTTCACGCAAGAAGGAACGTATCTCACGTCTGTTCCAGATGAACTCAAACAAGGAAATTCCTATGGAGTCAATCGACGCTGGTGATATCGGCGCAGGTGTAGGCTTCAAGGATATCCGCACTGGTGATACTCTCTGCGACGAGGCACATCCTATCGTGCTCGAGTCAATGACATTCCCCGACACTGTGATCTCTATCGCAGTTGAGCCTAAGAGCCAGGCCGACATCGCTAAGCTCGACAACGGTCTTGCTAAGCTCGCTGAGGAGGATCCTACATTCACCGTTCGTACCGATGAGCAGAGTGGTCAGACCATTATCTCTGGTATGGGTGAGCTTCACCTCGATATCATCATCGACCGTCTGAAGCGTGAGTTCAAGGTTGAATGTAACCAGGGTAAGCCTCAGGTTAACTACAAAGAGGCTATCACCAAGCCCGTACAGCTTCGTGAGGTTTACAAGAAGCAGTCGGGTGGTCGTGGTAAGTTCGCTGACATCATCGTTACAATCGGTCCGAAGGACGCTGACTACAAGGAGGGTGACTTCCAGTTCGTTAACGAGGTTAAGGGCGGTAACATTCCTAAGGAGTTCATCCCTTCAGTACAGAAGGGCTTCGAGAACGCAATGAAGAATGGTGTGCTCGGTGGATATCCTATGACAGACCTTAAGGTCGTTCTGACCGATGGTTCGTTCCACCCCGTTGACTCTGACCAGCTCTCGTTCGAGCTCGCTGCTCTGAACGCTTACAAGAATGCTTGTCCCAAGGCAGGTCCCGTGCTCATGGAGCCTATCATGAAGGTGGAGGTTGTTACTCCCGAGGAGAACATGGGTGACGTTATCGGCGACCTTAACAAGCGTCGTGGCCAGGTAGAGGGAATGGAAGAGGCTCGCAGCGGTGCACGCATCGTGAAGGCTATGGTTCCTCTGGCAGAGATGTTCGGTTATGTAACAGCTCTCCGTACCATCACCTCTGGTCGTGCTACAAGCTCTATGGAGTATGATCACCACGCACCTCTGTCAAGCTCTATCGCTAAGGCAGTGCTCGAGGAGGTTAAGGGTCGTGCAGACCTCGTTTAATTCTTGTCGATTAAACAACAAAACAAATACAGGGAGGGGAAGCGCTGCTTAGCGAATGACTCTTAAGGGGCGTACTTCCCTCCCTTTTACAACTTTTTATTTTAACAACTTAATTTCAAATGAGTCAGAAAATCAGAATTAAGCTGAAGAGCTACGACCACAAGCTCGTAGACAAGTCAGCTGAGAAGATTGTGAAGGCTGTTAAGGCTACAGGCGCTATCGTTAGCGGTCCTATTCCATTGCCTACACACAAGCGTATCTACACAGTGAACCGTAGTACTTTCGTAAACAAGAAGGCACGCGAGCAGTTCCAGCTCAGCGACTTTAAGCGTCTTATCGACATCTACAGCTCAACTGCTAAGACTGTAGACGCTCTTATGAAGCTGGAGCTTCCGAGCGGTGTAGAAGTAGAAATCAAAGTTTAATTTTTTAAGTATTTATTGAAATGCCAGGATTAATTGGAAGAAAAATCGGAATGACATCCGTTTTCAGTGCCGACGGTAAGAACGTACCGTGCACTGTTATCGAAGCTGGTCCTTGTGTTGTAACCCAGGTAAAGACTGTCGAGAAGGACGGTTACAAGGCTGTTCAGCTTGGCTTCGGTGAAGCTAAGGAGAAGAACACTACAAAGCCTATGATGGGATGCTTCAAGAAAGCAGGTACAACACCTAAGAAGCACTTGGCCGAGTTCAAGTTTGATGAGGAGTATAACCTCGGCGACACAATCACTGTTGACCTCTTCGAGGGCGCAGAGTTTGTTGACGTAGTAGGTACCTCTAAGGGTAAAGGCTTCCAGGGAGTTGTGAAGCGCCACGGTTTCGGTGGTGTAGGTCAGAGCACACACGGTCAGGACGACCGCGCTCGTAAGCCGGGTTCTATCGGTGCTTGTTCTTATCCCGCAAAGGTATTCAAGGGCATGCGCATGGGCGGCCAGATGGGCGGCGACCGCGTAACAACTCAGAATCTCAAAGTGTTAAAGGTAATTCCAGAGCACAACCTGATCCTCGTAAAGGGCTCGGTTGCTGGATGCAATGGTTCAACCGTTTTAATTAAGAAATAATGGAAGTTAGCGTTTTAAATATCAATGGTCAGGAGACCGGAAGAAAGGTTTCGTTGAACGAATCTATCTTCGGAATTGAGCCTAACGATCACGTACTTTACCTCGACGTAAAGCAGTATCTCGCTAACCAGCGCCAGGGTACTGCCAAGGCTAAAGAAAGAAGCGAGGTTAGCGGTTCTACCCGTAAGCTCGGACGCCAGAAGGGCGGCGGCGGTGCTCGTCGTGGTGACATCAACTCACCGGTGCTCGTTGGTGGTGGTCGCGTATTCGGACCCAAGCCCCGCGATTATCGCTTCAAACTTAACAAGAAAGTTAAGGTCCTCGCTCGTAAATCGGCTCTCGCTTACAAGGCACAGGAGAATGCCGTTATCGTTGTTGAAGACTTCAACTTTGAGGCTCCCAAGACTAAAGATTTCGTAAATATTACTAAAAATCTTAAAGTTGAGGGCAAAAAGACTCTTCTGGTTTTGCCGGAAGTAGATAAAAACGTATATTTGTCAGCTCGTAATCTGCAGCGTGCTGAAGTTATGACCGCAAACACCATCAACGCATACAAAGTGTTGAATGCTGAGGTGCTCGTTGTAACTGAGAAGTCGCTCCAGACAATCGACCAAATCTTAACAAAATAAAGGAGACATAGAAAATGGCATTTATTATTAAACCATTGGTCACTGAGAAGATGACCAAAATCACCGATAAGTCTTCTGTAGACAAAACTTACAAGGTGAAGGGCGAGACCCGTACAAAGAAAGCTGAAGCTAAGTACGGTTTCATCGTGCGTCCCGAGGCCAACAAGCTTGAGATTAAGAAAGAGGTTGAGGGTCTGTACAATGTTACGGTGATTGATGTGAACACTGTTCGTTACGCTGGAAAGCGTCAGAGTCGCTACACTCGTGCAGGACTCGTTAAGGGACAGAAGAACGCATACAAAAAGGCAATCGTTACTCTGAAAGAGGGCGATACAATTGATTTTTACAGCAATATTTAAATAAAAAATGGCAGTACGTAAATTTAAACCGGTTACTCCGGGACAAAGACACAAGGTTATTGGCACGTTCGAGGAGATTACTGCATCCGTGCCAGAGAAGTCTCTCGTTTTCGGTAAGCGCTCTACTGGTGGTCGAAACAACACTGGTAAGATGACTGTTCGCTACATGGGCGGTGGTCACAAGAGAAAGTTTCGTATGATCGACTTTAAGCGAGAGAAAGATGGTGTTCCAGCTGTAGTTAAGACAATTGAGTATGATCCGAACCGTTCGGCTCGCATCGCTCTGTTGTATTATGCTGATGGTGAAAAACGTTACATTATTGCTCCTAACGGACTGCAGGTAGGTGCTACCCTCATGTCTGGCGCTGATGCCGCACCTGAGATCGGTAACACTCTTCCTCTTGCCAACATCCCCGTAGGTACCGTAATTCATAACATTGAGTTGCGTCCTGGACAGGGTGCTCTGCTCGTTCGTTCGGCTGGTAATTTCGCTCAGTTGACTTCTCGTGAAGGCAGTTACTGTGTTATTAAGCTCCCTTCTGGCGAGACTCGCCAGATCCTGAGTGCTTGTAAGGCTACCGTAGGTTCTGTAGGCAACTCTGACCACGCTCTTGAGCAGTCTGGTAAGGCTGGTCGCTCACGCTGGTTGGGCCGTCGTCCTCACAACCGTGGTGTTGTTATGAACCCTGTTGATCACCCGATGGGTGGTGGTGAAGGTCGCCAGTCAGGTGGTCACCCACGCTCTCGTAAGGGCCTCTACGCTAAGGGTCTCAAGACACGCGCACCGAAGAAGCTGTCTAACAAGTACATTATTGAAAGAGCTAAAAAATAATCTTAACTAGAGGAAATTATGAGTCGTTCAATTAAAAAAGGTCCTTACATCAACGTATCGCTCGAGAAGAAAATTCTCGCAATGAACGAAAGCGGTAAGAAGAATGTTGTTAAGACTTGGGCCAGAGCATCAATGATCTCACCTGATTTCGTGGGACACACTGTTGCAGTTCATAACGGAAACAAATTTATCCCTGTTTACGTCACAGAGAACATGGTGGGACACAAGCTCGGAGAGTTTGCACCCACTCGTAAGTTCGGCGGCCACTCAGGCAACAGAAAGTAAGCGGGTTTAATCCATTTAACAGAAAATAATTAAAATGGGAGCAAGAAAGAAAATAGCGGCCGAAAAAAGACATGAGGCCCTTAAAAACCAATATTTCGCCAAGCTCAAAGGCGTACCTTCTTCACCCCGCAAAATGCGCTATGTCGTTGACATGGTTCGCGGCATGGAGGTGAATCGCGCACTCGGCGTTCTCCGTTTCTCGAAGAAGCAGGCTGCTGCTGACGTGGAGAAGCTGCTGCGTTCTGCTATCGCAAACTGGGAAGCTAAGAATGACCGCAAGGCTGAAGATGGCGAACTTTATATTTCAAAGGTCTTCGTTGATGAAGGCGTTACAATGAAGCGCATGAGACCGGCACCTCAGGGTCGCGGTTATCGCATCCGTAAGCGCAGCAATCACGTGACTCTGTTTGTTGATTCGAAAACTAATGACGAAAAATAAGTAAAAATGGGACAGAAAGTTAATCCGATAAGCAATCGTCTGGGTATCATCCGTGGTTGGGATTCAAATTGGTTCGGAGGCAAGAGCTTCGGCGAGAACCTCGTTGAGGACAAGAAGATCCGTACATATCTCAACAAGCGTCTGGAGAAGGCCAGCGTTTCAAAGATCGTTATCGAGCGCACTCTGAAGCTCGTTACAATTACTATCTGCACTGCCCGTCCTGGTTTCGTCATTGGTAAAGGTGGTCAGGATGTTGACAATCTGAAAGAAGAGCTCAAGAAGCTTTACAAGAAGGATATTCAGATCAATATCTTCGAGGTAAAGAAGCCCGAGCTCGACGCCAACATCGTTGGTAACAACATCGCTCGTCAGGTGGAGGGCAAGATTGCTTACCGCCGTGCCATCAAGATGGCTATCCAGAACACTATGCGTGCTGGTGCCGAGGGTGTGAAAATTCAGATTACAGGTCGTCTGAACGGTGCTGAAATGGCCCGCAAGGAAATGTACAAAGAGGGACGTACTCCTCTGCACACTTTCCGCGCAGACATCGACTACTGCCAGACTGAGGCTCTCACCAAGGTGGGACTTCTGGGTATCAAGGTTTGGATTTGCCGTGGAGAGGTTTACGGAAAGCGTGACCTTACTCCTAACTTTACTCAGGAAAAGCAGAATGGTGGTTCTAACGGAAACCGTGGCAACCGCGGCAACCGCAAGAGAAACAATAATCGTTAAAAGTAAGAAACATCATGTTACAGCCTAAAAGAGTAAAATATAGAAGACCGCAAGACGGTCGTGGAAATAAGGGTAACGCCCACCGTGGCACTCAGCTCGCTTTTGGTTCTTTCGGAATCAAGACACTCGAGGCCAAGTGGATCGACAGCCGTCAGATTGAGGCTGCCCGTGTTGCTGTGAACCGTTATATGCAGCGTGAGGGTCAGGTTTGGATCCGCATTTTCCCGGACAAACCTATCACTCGTAAGCCTGCTGACGTCCGAATGGGTAAAGGTAAGGGTGATCCCGCAGGTTGGGTTGCTCCTGTTACTCCAGGACGCATTCTCTTCGAAGTTGAGGGTGTAAGTTTCGACATCGCCAAGGAGGCTCTCCGTCTGGCTGCTCAGAAACTCCCCGTGAAAACAAAGTTTGTTGTTAGACGTGATTACGATAAAAACGCTTAAACTATGAAGATTAAAGAAATTAACGAACTCGACGCCAAGGCATTGGCAGAGAAGCTCGAGGCAGAAGTTGCAAAGCTCGATCAGCTCAAGCTCACTCACACTATCTCGCCTCTGGAGAATCCATCACAGATTAAGGCCGTTCGTCGTGATATAGCCCGTTTGAAGACTGTACTTCGTCAGAGAGAACTTAACAAATAACAATGGTCCAGATGGAAACAAGAAATTTAAGAAAAACAAGACAGGGTGTCGTTATCAGCAACAAAATGGATAAAACCATTGTTATTGCTTCTAAGTTCAAGGAGATGCACCCTATTTATGGTAAGTTTGTACAGAAGACAAAGAAATACCATGCACACGACGAGAACAATGAGGCCAATCTTGGCGATACCGTTCTCATCATGGAGACCCGTCCTTTGAGCAAAACAAAGCGATGGAGATTAGTTCAAATAATTGAAAAAGCTAAGTAATTATGATACAAGCAGAATCAAGACTTACAGTATGTGATAACAGCGGTGCTCGCGAGGCACTCTGTATCCGCGTGCTCGGCGGTACTGGCCGTCGCTATGCAAGTGTTGGTGACGTGATTGTCGTTGCTGTCAAGAACGTCATTCCTTCAAGTGATTTGAAAAAGGGTGCAGTATCTAAGGCTTTAATCGTTCGCACAAAGAAAGAGATTCGTCGCGCTGATGGTTCTTATATCCGTTTCGACGACAATGCTTGCGTGCTGCTCAACAACGCCGGTGAACTTCGCGGCAGCCGTATCTTCGGCCCTGTTGCTCGTGAGCTCCGCGCTGTGAATATGAAAGTCGTTTCTTTGGCTCCTGAGGTTCTTTAATTTATAAAACGTATTTACAAATGAGCAAGTTACATATCAAGAAAGACGATACTGTTATTGTTCTCGCCGGTGAGGATAAGGGCAAGACAGGTAAGGTGCTGAAAGTGCTGGTTGAGAAGAACCGCGCTATCGTTGAGGGCGTCAACATCGTCTCTAAGAGCGCTAAGCCATCTGCTAAGAACCCTCAGGGTGGTATCGTTAAGATGGAGGCTCCGATTCATATCTCTAACCTGAGTCTGATCGATCCCAAGAGCGGCAAGGCTACTCGCGTTGCTGTCAAGAAGACTGACGACGGTAAGAAAGTTCGTATTGCTAAAAAGTCTGGGGAGGAAATTAAGTAATGGATACAGCACAGTTGAAGAAATATTATGCTGAGAGCATCGCTCCAGCCCTGCAGAAGCAGTTCAATTATAGCTCTGCCATGCAGATTCCTACTCTGAAGAAGATTGTCATCAACATGGGTCTCGGTGACGCAACACAGGATAAGAAGATTATTGATGTTGCCATCAACGAGATTTCAACCATCGCTGGTCAGAAGGCTGTCGCTACCTTCTCAAAGAAGGATATAGCCAACTTCAAGCTTCGTAAGAAGATGCCCATCGGTGTTATGGTGACTCTGCGTCGTGAGCGCATGTATGAGTTCCTTGAGAAGCTCGTTCGCGTAGCTCTTCCCCGTATCCGTGACTTCAAGGGTATCGAGAGCAAGTTTGACGGACGTGGCAACTACACTCTGGGTATTCAGGAGCAGATCATCTTCCCTGAGATCAACATCGACCAGATCGACCGCATCCAGGGTATGAACATCACCTTCGTTACATCGGCTCAGACCGATGAAGAGGGTTTCGCACTGCTTAAGGCTTTCGGCCTTCCTTTCAAAAACGGTAAAAACGACTAAGAAATATGGCAAAAGAATCAATGAAGGCTCGCGAGGTGAAGCGTGCTAAGCTCGTCGCTCGCTACGCTGAAAAGCGCGCAGCTCTTAAAAAGATTATCGCTACTTCTGAAGATCCCGCTGAGGCTTACGAGGCTGCTCGTAAGCTTCAGGCTATCCCCAAGAACGCCAACCCCATTCGTCTCCACAACAGATGCATGATTACCGGACGTCCTAAAGGCTACATCCGCCAGTTCGGTATCTCACGTATCCAGTTCCGCGAGATGGCTTCGGCTGGTCTTATTCCTGGTGTGAAGAAGGCAAGCTGGTAATCGGCGAGGAAAGAAAAGAGTTTTTAATATTGTCGGGGTAGTCCCGATTAATTAAATTTTTTATATTTTATGACAGATCCAATAGCAGATTATCTGACAAGACTCAGAAACGCAATCATGGCTCATCACCGTGTTGTTGAAGTTCCTGCGTCGAATTTGAAGAAGGAAATCACAAAGATCCTCTTCGAGAAAGGTTACATTCTTAACTACAAGTTCGTTGAGGATGGACCTCAGGGAAGCATCAAGGTTGCCTTGAAGTATAACCCTGCAACCAAAGAGAACGCCATCAAGGCACTGAAGCGTGTTTCTACTCCCGGTTTGCGTAAGTACACCGGCTACAAGGAAATGCCGAGAGTTATTAACGGACTGGGTATCGCTATCTTATCTACGTCTAAAGGTGTAATGACTGACAAAGAGGCTTCTGCGCTGAAGATCGGCGGTGAGGTGCTTTGCTACGTTTATTAATTGGAGGATTTGAAATGTCAAGAATAGGTAAATTGCCAATTGCTATCCCCGCTAATGTAACAGTTGAGTACAAGGATGGCGTCGTTTCAGTAAAAGGTCCTAAGGGCGAACTTTCTCAGAAGGTTGATTCTTCAATTAAGGTTAACATTGCTGACGGTCACATCACTTTTGAGGTTGATGAGCAGTCTCCCGTTAACTACAAGCAGAAGCAGGCATTCCACGGTCTTTACCGTTCACTCGTAAACAACATGGTTGTTGGCGTGAGCGAGGGCTACAAGAAGGTGCTGGAGCTTGTAGGTGTAGGTTACCGTGTTTCTAACCAGGGCAACATCATCGAGTTCGCTCTCGGTTACACTCACCCCATCTTTATCGAGCTTCCCAAGGAGGTTAAGGTAGAGTCAAAGAGTGAGAGAAACCAGAACCCTATCCTCATGCTTGAGTCTTGCGATAAGCAGTTGCTTGGTCTCATATGTGCAAAAATTCGTTCTTTCCGCAAGCCTGAACCTTATAAGGGTAAGGGTATCCTGTTCCAGGGCGAGGTCATCCGCAGAAAGTCTGGTAAGACAGCTGCTGCTAAGTAAAATTTTAATTGATTTACGATTATGACAACAAAGAAAGTAGAAAGACGAATCAAGATTAAATATAGAGTTCGTAAGCGCGTGAATGGCACCGCAGAGCGTCCCCGCCTGTCTGTCTTCCGCAGCAACAAGCAGATTTACGCTCAGGTTATTAACGATCAGACTGGCACTACTCTTGCAGCTGCCTCTTCTCTCGGACTTGAGGCTATGCCTAAGATTCAGCAGGCAGCCAAGGTTGGCGAGCTTGTAGCCGCTAAGGCTATCGAGGCTGGCGTTTCTACCGTGGTATTCGACCGTAATGGTTATCTCTACCACGGACGTGTTAAGGAGTTGGCTGACGCTGCTCGTAAGGGTGGTCTTAAATTTTAATCGTTATGGCAATGAACAAAGTAAAAGTATATAGTGACGTTGAGTTGAAAGACCGTCTGGTAGCAATCAATCGTGTTACTAAAGTGACCAAGGGTGGTCGCACTTTCACATTTGCTGCTATCGTTGTAGTTGGTGACGGCAAAGGCGTTATCGGTTACGGACTGGGTAAGGCTGGCGAAGTTACCGCTGCCATTGCCAAGGGTGTAGAGGCTGCAAAGAAGAATCTCGTAAAGGTAGCTGTGCTCAAGGGCACACTTCCCCACGAGGTAGAGGCTCGCTTCAGCGGTGCTCAGGTTTTCATGAAGCCGGCAGCTGCCGGTACCGGTCTTGTGGCTGGTGGCGCTATGCGTGCTGTTCTTGAGAGCGCTGGTGTTAAGGACGTGCTTGCTAAGTCGAAGGGTTCTTCTAACCCCCACAACCTGGTGAAGGCTACCATCCTTGCTCTGAGCGAGCTCCGTGATGCCTACACTGTTGCTGGCACACGCGGTATCAGTATGGACAAAGTATTTAATGGATAAGGAGATTTAGCAATGGCAACAATAAAGATCAAACAGATTAAGAGCAAAATTGGTGCGCCGAAAGACCAGAAGTCTACTCTTCAGGCCTTGGGTCTCCACAAGATTTCTCAAGTTGTTGAGGTTGAGGATACTCCCAGTGCACGTGGTATGATCCGCAAGGTTCATCATCTTGTTACTGTAGTTGAATAATTAACATTTTAAATTAAGGAACAAGTATGAAATTACATAATTTGAAACCTGCAGCTGGCTCAACGCACTCACGTCGTCGTATTGGTCGCGGTCCTGGTTCAGGACTCGGCGGAACTTCTACCCGTGGACATAAGGGTGCTAAGGCTCGCTCTGGTTATAAGAGAAAGATCGGTTTTGAAGGTGGTCAGATGCCTTTGCAGCGTCGTGTTCCTAAGGCTGGTTTCAAGAACATCAACCATAAGGAATATTATGCTGTAAACCTCTCAACTCTTCAGAAGTTGGCTGAAAGCAAGAATCTCACCAAGATCGGAATTGAGGAGCTGAAGGCAGCTGGTATCTGCAGCGGCAAGGAGCTCGTTAAGGTTCTCGGCAACGGTGAGCTGACCGTAAAGGTAGACGTTGAAGCCAACGCTTTCTCTAAGACTGCCGAAGAAGCTATCAAGGCAGTAGGTGGTAACGCAACAACAATCTAAGTAGATGAAAAAGTATATTGAGATAATAAGGAACTGTTGGAAGATTGAGGATTTGCGTCAGCGTCTCCTCATCACCCTTCTCTTTACGGCTATATATCGTTTCGGTTCTTTCGTGGTTCTTCCTGGAATTGACCCGAACAAATTGGCCCAGCTCCAGTCGCAAACGTCAGGTGGCCTTATGTCGCTGCTTGACATGTTCTCAGGTGGTGCATTCTCCAATGCTTCCATTTTCGCGCTTGGAATCATGCCTTATATCTCAGCATCTATTGTAATGCAGCTTCTCGCTGTTGCTGTACCTTATTTCCAGAAGATGCAGCGTGAAGGTGAGAGTGGCCGTAAGAAGATTAACTGGTATACCCGTCTGCTCACTGTGGGCATTCTGATTTTCCAGGCACCTTCTTATTTGTTGAACCTTAAGGCACAGGCCGGTCAGGCACTGGCCTCAGGGGTCAACTGGTCAATCTTCATCATCTGCTCATCAGTAATCCTTGCTGCAGGCAGTATGTTCATCCTTTGGTTGGGTGAGCGTATTACCGACAAGGGTGTCGGAAACGGAATCTCAATGATCATTATGATCGGTATTATCGCCCGTTTGCCTCAGGCTTTTGTGCAGGAGCTCGGTTCACGATTTACCGCAATCACCAGTGGTGGTCTTGTAATGTTCGTCATAGAGATCCTTATTCTTTACGCAGTGGTTTGTGCTTCACTTCTTCTTGTGCAGGGCACTCGTAAAATTCCGGTACAGTATGCAAAGCGTTTGGTTGGCAACAAGCAATATGGTGGTGCTCGTCAGTACCTTCCTCTGAAGCTTTTTGCTGCAAACGTAATGCCTATTATCTTTGCACAGGCGCTGATGTTCATTCCTTTGGCTATCGTGCAGTATCAGAGCGACAACGCTTCTTATATCGTTCGTTCATTGATGGATAATAGAAGTTTGTTGTATAACTGTGTGTATGTGACGCTCATTATCGCATTCACCTATTTTTATACGGCAATCACGCTTAATGCAAAACAGATGGCTGAAGATATGAAGCGCAACAATGGCTTCATTCCCGGCATCAAGCCAGGAAAGGATACAGCTGAGTATATCGACACTGTAATGTCACGCATTACATTGCCAGGATCGTTGTTCATCGCTTTCATTGCAGTAATGCCGGCACTTGCTGGTCTTCTGAATGTGCAGCAGGCCTTCTCTCAATTCTTCGGAGGAACATCTCTCCTGATTCTTGTTGGTGTGGTTATCGATTCCATCCAGCAGATTAAGAGTCACTTGCTGATGCGTCACTACGATGGTCTTTTGAATTCAGGCCGCACACGCAACGGCGGTGTTTCAGCATATTGATTTTTCTTTATGAAATGAAAATATTTCTGAAGACTGAAGATGAAATAAAACTCATGCGGAGTGCGAACCAACTTGTTGGTCGCACTCTCGCTGAGTTATCCAAACACATAAAACCTGGAGTCACCACTCTTCAGCTTGACAAGATAGCTGAGGAGTTTATTTGTGACAATGGGGCAGTTCCCACATTTAAAAATTTTCCCAATCCTTTTGGCAGTCCATTCCCAGCAAGCATTTGCACATCTGTCAATAATGTCGTAGTTCACGGAATTCCTGACAATAAGACAGTTTTAAGGGATGGAGATGTCATTTCTATCGATTGTGGCACGCTTCTTGCAGGATATAACGGCGACAGTTGTTATACGTTTTGTGTCGGAGAGGTTAAGCCTGAGGTCAAAAAGCTTTTACAGGTTACCAAAGAATCTCTTTATAAAGGCATAGAACAAGCGGTTGCCGGTCATCATGTCGGCGACATAGGAGCTGCAATACAGGGCTATTGTGAGAGTTTCGGCTACGGAGTGGTTCGTGAATTGACAGGCCATGGCATTGGAAAAGAAATGCATGAGGATCCGTCGATACCCAATTATGGTGCCCGTGGCAATGGTGTCATGCTTAAAGAAGGCATGTGCATAGCCATAGAGCCAATGATAACAATGGGTGACAGGCGTATAGGATTGCTTCCCGACAAATGGGGCATCGTTACGCTTGATGGTAAACCCTCAGCTCATTTTGAGCACACTATTGCTGTCCGTAAGGGTAAGGCAGAGATTTTATCTTCATTTGATGATATAGAAAACATTTAGAAAAAGCTAACATATATATATGGCAAAACAATCCGCTATTGAACAAGACGGTACTATAGTTGAGTCACTGTCCAACGCGATGTTTCGTGTTGAACTTGAAAATGGAGTACAGATTATCGCGCATATATCTGGAAAGATGAGGATGCATTATATTAAGATTCTTCCTGGTGACAAGGTGAAGGTGGAAATGAGCCCCTACGACTTGACAAAGGGACGAATCGTTTTCCGATACAAATAAACTTTTTACAAATGAAGACAAGAGCATCGTTAAAGAAGCGTACACCCGACTGTAAGATTGTTCGTCGTAAAGGTCGTCTGTTCGTTATTAACAAGAAGAACCCTAAGTTTAAATTGCGTCAGGGTTAAAACGTTTCGGGTTTCGCGCTATGAATTGAGAAATTCGGCATGAGACTCATTAACCAATTATTTTACTAATTTTTTATTTTATTTTTTAACAAATGGCAATAAGAATTGTTGGAGTAGATTTGCCCCAGAACAAGCGTGGCGAAATCGCATTGACCTATATCTTCGGTATCGGTCGAAGTAGTTCAGCAAAGATATTGGATAAAGCCGGCGTTAGCCGCGACCTGAAGGTCAGCGAGTGGAGCGACGATCAGGCTGCCAAGATCCGCGAAATTATCGGCGCTGAATTCAAAGTTGAAGGTGATCTCCGTTCAGAGATCCAGATGAATATCAAGCGACTGATGGATATTGGTTGCTATCGTGGAGTTCGTCATCGTAATGGTCTTCCTGTTCGCGGTCAGAGCACAAAGAACAATGCGCGTACCCGTAAGGGAAAGAAGAAGACTGTTGCTAACAAGAAGAAGGCTACTAAGTAAAATTTAGTTATCTTATCGTTGTCTTTGTTTCATTGTTCCCCTTCTTTACGATTTTCAATTTCGGTCATCAGGGTTTCATGAGATCAAAAGGCATCATTAGTAACTTTTTAACTAAAAGAAAAAATGGCAAAGAAAACAGCAACATCAAAGAAAAGAAATGTGAAGGTTGATGCTATTGGACAGCTTCACGTTCACAGTTCATTCAACAATATCATTGTGTCTCTGGCAAACAGTGAGGGTCAGGTTATCTCTTGGTCTTCTGCCGGTAAGATGGGATTCCGTGGTTCTAAGAAGAACACTCCCTACGCTGCTCAGATGGCAGCAGAAGATTGCGCAAAGGTCGCTTTCGATCTTGGTCTGCGCAAGGTAAAGGCTTATGTTAAGGGTCCCGGTAACGGTCGTGAGTCAGCCATCCGTGGCGTACACAGCTCAGGCATCGAGGTTACAGAGATTGTAGACGTTACACCGTTGCCCCACAACGGCTGCCGTCCTCCGAAGAGAAGAAAGGTATAATAAGCCTTCATTACAGATACAAACAATAAGAAAAAGCAAAGTTAAAATATTATGGCTAAGTATATAGGTCCGAAATCTAAGATTGCACGTCGATTTGGTGAGCCCATCTTCGGCGCCGACAAAGTTTTGTCCAAGAGAAACTTCCCTCCTGGACAGCATGGCAACAACCGTCGCAGAAAACTTTCTGAGTACGCTGTCATGTTGGCAGAGAAGCAGAAAGCTAAGTACACCTATGGTGTTCTTGAGCGCCAGTTCCGTAATATGTTTGCCAAGGCTGCCAAGGCTGACGGCATCACCGGTGAGGTGCTGCTCCAGAACCTTGAGTGCCGCCTTGATAATGTAGTATTCCGTCTTGGCATTGCTCCTACCCGTGCAGCTGCTCGTCAGCTCGTTGGTCACAAGCACATCGTTGTAGACGGCAAGGTTGTTAACATTCCTTCATTCGCAGTGAAGCCCGGCATGGTTGTTGGTGTTCGTGAGAAGTCAAAGAGCCTCGAGGTTATCGAGAATGCTCTTGCTGGTTTCAACCACACCAAGTATCCTTGGATGGAGTGGGATGACGCTTCAAAGAGCGGCAAGTTCCTGCACAAGCCCGAGCGTGCTGACATTCCTGAGAACATTAAGGAGCAGTTAATCGTTGAGTTGTACTCTAAATAATCATTAAATTAATGGCGATATTAGCATTTCAAAAACCTGACAAAGTTGTGATGCTGGAGGCCAATGACAAGTTCGGTAAGTTCGAATTCCGTCCTCTTGAGCCCGGCTTTGGTGTTACCATCGGTAACGCCTTGCGCCGCATACTTCTTTCTTCGCTTGAGGGTTATGCCATCAACACCATCCGCATTTCAGGTGTTGAGCATGAGTTCTCATCCGTACCGGGTGTGAAGGAAGACGTGACCAACATTATCTTGAATTTGAAGCAAGTAAGATTCAAGCAAGTAGTAGAAGAATTCGAGAATGAAAAAGTTAGTATCACTGTTGAGAATTCAACCGAATTCAAGGCTGGTGATATTGGCAAGTATCTGACTGGATTTGAAGTGTTAAACCCTGATTTGGTGATTTGTCATTTAGATGCAAAAGCCTCAATGCAGATTGACCTGACCATCAACAAGGGCCGTGGCTACGTTCCTGCTGATGAGAATCGTGAGTACTGCACTGACGTCAACGTAATTCCAATCGATTCTATCTACACCCCTATCCGTAATGTGAAATATGCCGTTGAGCCTTATCGTGTTGAGCAGAAGACCGACTTCGATAAGCTCGTACTGGAAGTTTCTACGGACGGTTCCATCCACCCGAAGGATGCCCTTAAGGAGGCTGCCAAGATCCTTATTCAGCACTTCATGTTGTTCTCTGACGAGAAGATCACGCTTGAGACAAGCGAGCAGGAGACCAACCAGGAGTTTGATGAGGAGGTTCTCCACATGCGCCAGCTGCTTAAGACCAAGCTTGTTGACATGAACCTGAGCGTTCGTGCCCTCAACTGCTTGAAGGCTGCTGATGTAGAGACTCTCGGTGACCTTGTTCAGTTTAACAAGACTGACCTGCTTAAGTTCCGCAACTTTGGTAAGAAATCGCTTTCAGAGCTTGATGATTTGCTCGAGAGTCTGAATCTGTCGTTTGGAACCGACATTTCTAAGTATAAATTAGATAAAGACAATTAAAAAAAATGAGACACAATAAAAAATTCAACCATCTGGGCCGTACTGCATCGCATCGTGCCGCTATGCTCTCTAACATGGCTGCGTCACTGATCCTGCACAAAAGAATCACTACGACCCTCGCCAAGGCTAAGGCCCTGAAAATGTATGTAGAGCCCCTGATCACACGCTCTAAGGACGATTCAACCAACTCACGCCGTGTAGTTTTCAGCTACCTTCAGAACAAAGAGGCCATCAAGGAGCTCTTCGGTGCTGTTGCAGCAAAGGTTGCTGACCGTCCCGGTGGTTACACTCGCGTAATCAAGCTCGGCACACGTCGTGGCGATGCTGCTCCCATTGCTTTCATCGAGCTCGTTGACTTCGATGAGAACATGGCAAAGACTGGCAAGGGCGGCGCTAAGAAGACTCGTCGTAGCCGCAAGGCTGCTCCTAAGGCTGAAGCTCCTGCAACAGAGGCTCCCGCTACAGAGGCACCTGCAGCTGAAGAGGCTAAGGCTGAATAATTTTTTATTCATCATAACCATTAAGGGATGTCCTTTCGAGGGCATCCTTTTTTTGTTTCTTTATTTCTAACTATTGGACAGTCTTTTTTCTCTTTCTTTCTTTCTTTCTTCTCCCTTTCTAACCTTTCACTATCTTTCTTTCCTTTTGTTTCTTTCCTTTTAACCCTTTCACCATCTTTCTTTCTCTCCTTTTTTGTTCCTCCTTTTACCCCTTGAACAGTCTTTCTTTCTTTTTTTTGTTTCCCCCTTCAAAGCTTTCCACAATCATTATTCTTTATCCCCCTTTGCACCATCTTTCTCTCTTTTTCTTTATTCCTTTAAGTCGTTGTGCTTTAATGGTTTATACTCTTTTGTGAAAACGCGTGTAAAAGCATTGCGTTCCAAAAGAACACTCAACAAATAATTTTCATAACTTCGCAATCGAAATCAGTAACGGGCTTAGCAAGCGTTAATACTTGTTTATAGAGGTCCCACATGTCTAATCTTAAAAAATAAAAGTTATGAAAACATCAGCAATAATACTTGGAGTTTTTACCCTTATGTGCGCCATCTTCGTTTCATGTTCAAAGGATGATGACGAGCTGTTCGTGCCCGCGTCACCCACTTCATCTGTTTCGCCGACCTCTACTGATGCCGTTGAGCCAGTCAAAAATCCCGGTTTTTTGCCCGACAGCGTTATCTCTACGACCAAGCAGAAAGATTCATTGTTCATACCTTCATTTGGAAAATGAACCAAATGCTTTAGTGCAGTTATCTTTGAAAATAAGATTTACGCAAAAAAAGAGTTCTTATGGTCTCTTTGTTCTCTTTTGAGCTTCAGCGATTATAATTTTTTTTGAATACATCTCAAGCGTGGCTGTCAAGTGAAAATTATTTCAACTTGATGGCCATTCTTTTCTTCATTCAGATATTTTTGCCTACTTTTGTATGTCTGAACATCATCCGTAAACATCATTTATGTCAAAAACATACGCCAAGATATTATTCTTCTTCCTTTTCCTCCTCGCTTTAGCCTCTTGCTCCCCATACGCAGACAACCGCTTCAAGTCGAGGCTCGCCCATGCCGACACATTGGCCACCTGTTATCCTGACAGCGCGTTGAATGTGCTTCATGCGATTAATGAGAATGTCGCTCGTCAGTCGGAGTTTATGCGCATGACCTACCGTCTTGTTACCTTTCGCTGCATGATGTCCTCGCGCGACAGCATGTTGTGTCGCTCTGTCTCCGAAGATTCATGCCTTCATGTAGCCCGCTATTTCCGTAGCCACGGCAATGCCCGTCATCGTCTTGATGCCTACAATCTTGCGGGTCAGGTGTTGTTAGAGAACAACCGTCCTGCCGAAGCCTTGCGCTGGTTCGATGCCTCTTGTCGTCTTGCCGACAGCGACGCTTCGGTTGATGCAGCCACCACCGCCCGCTGCCATTATGCCATGGCACAAATTCTCTCCTCATCGCCAGCAGCCGTTGCTTATGCCTGTGCACAGCTTGACCTTGCAGAAACTAACGCCGTTGAGAGTGGCGACCCCACTTTAAAGAACGTCATTGCTCACGAGAAGCGCCACATGTATCGTCTTCTCAAGAGCTCTCCCCGTCATGATGTTGTCCTGTCAGCCATGAAGCTTGATGCCGATGATGCCGACAATGTCTTTTTGACCAACCTCACCATCCTCCTCACCATCCTGTCCTTCGCCCTTGCGTGCATCATCTTATGGTTCGTTCGCCTCTTCCGCAAGAAGAAGGACGAAGAGTTTGCCGCCAACTTCCGCAACCGCCTGCATGCCGAGGAGATACAAGATGAGATTTCATCGCTCAAAAAGCTTATACAGCGTCTTAAGTCGATGCTCAACGACGAGAAGCATGCCAACACCGACAGTTTCAAGACCATCACCGAGCAACAGTGGCGCCTCGACCGTCTTTCAGATCGCGTGAGCGTCATCGACAAGAAAGAGGCGCAGCGTCGAAGCATGGAGGTGCAGCAGACCCTTCAGACCGACGAACTTGTCATCGCTTTCCATGAGATGGCTCTCCACCCCGTGCGCAACGTCCTTCCCACCGATGCCCAGTGGTCCGCCTTGGCTTCGCTTGTAGAGACCGTCGCCCCCGATTTCTATGTCATCATGAACCGCAACACGGTCTTGCGCGAAGAAGAATATCGTGTCTGTCTTCTCATAAAAGCACAGTTCAAGATGTCAGAAATATGCTACCTCTTAGGCATCGGCAACTCCAAGCTCACCAACCTTCGCGCCCGTCTTCTCGGAAAAGTGTTTGGAAAAGAAGGTGGTGCCAAAGATTTTGACCGGGCCGTACAGGGTGTAATTATCGATTAGTTAAGTTTGAGATATACCGATGCGCGGCGCCATTGAGCTTATGTAAAGCGCTTTTGGAGTACATAAAACGTTCTCTTGACGTTCAGAAACGCTCTTAGTGTGTAGCAAAAGGGTGTGAAAAACAAAAAATATCTTAAAAAATGAGCTATATGCTTTGCGTTCCGCTTTTTTTGCTTACCTTTGCATCCGCAATTAAGCGCGAACACATTGGGGTGTTCTCCAGCGGCAACGAGAGCAGACTGTAAATCTGCCGTCATTCGACTTCGTAGGTTCGAGTCCTACCACCCCAACAGCATCATTTGCAACCACGGTGCGGTCACATTCTTATGTGGCCGCATTTTTATTTCGCTAAACTTTACTTGTTCTTATCAATGAATGCGGGCTCACCCGATAAATGCCGGGTGAGCCGAAATGCCCTTAATGAATACTTATAAAATGCCTATAGTAAAAGATTCTTATTTGAGATATTTGTGAGTAATGTTTGGAAGTAACTTTTTTTTTATACATTGGATAGAATCCGACTATTGGATAGATACGATTTGTACAGACGACAGTAATGAACGTTCTAAAAAACATGCGATGAGACAATTAAAAACAATGTATGTCAAATCGGATTTTACTTTGATATTGGAAGTAAATATTAACTTCAAATTTTTTATTGCATTATTAATGAATCCTTGGTACCTTTTTATGTTGTTGATATTCAAAAAGTTATGGCTTTTTTGTGTAAAACTGTGTAAAAAACAAACACCAAAAGTTTGTGATTTGATTATTATTATTTTACTTTTGTAGCATAGAATTGTTAATGTTAACTTTCTTTTTTATGAGTTTAAAAAATCACTTTTACTTTAAAAAAATTACAATTATGAAATTTAAGATTTTATTTGTTTCATTAATGTGCATGTTCTTTTCATCGTGTAGCAATGTTGAGCTTGCAGAAAATGAGAGTTCGTATAATGACATTTATGTAGAAACTTTGTCGAAACAAACTTTTTTTGATAAAGATTTGGCGACTATCGATTTTATGCATAGTGTTGATAAACTTAATTATAAGTATTCAAGTATTATGACTTTGGATTTAGGAAAGTGGGCTCGTAGAATATGTTCTGGAGCTGTAGATGCATCTATTGGTGCTGTGGCAGCTCCAATTACTTTCGGTGCTGGCGTCTTGGCAAGTTTTGTTGCTTCGGCTCTTTATGATGAATATTTGGATTATTTATTAGTTAAAAATGGTTTAAATCAAGAACATGTATTTATTCCTAATTCTTCCCAACTATTAAATGATTCAGAAATGAAGGGTGTAGAGATTAATTTAGAAAGAAATACAGTTTATTTTGAAAATGTTTCGTTGTCTCCAAGTGTTGTAGATTCTGTTGGTGGACTTCATAATTTATTACTTTCAAAATTGAAAAAAAATGGAAAAAAATATATAGCTTCAAATGGCGTAATGGATTATGATGGGCTTTTTAGTGACGCACAACGTTTGTATTTACTAACGACTGCTGGTAAAGAAGTTATCCTTCCTGATAGTATAACGCAAGAAAATATGCGTAATAATACTCCAGAATCAATACATGAAGCAATTCGTTCATTTACAAAACTATTTATTGTTAGAATGAATCCTATAGAGGAAGATTTTGATTTTGCTGACAGTTTTGAAATGGCTCGATTAAATTCTATTGATAAATTAAATGTTGATAGAGATACTTTCGATGATGTTAGAGAATTAGGTCAAAAAATGATGGGTATAGTTCCAAACTTGTCAGATAAAGATTTTATTCTGTATTGTAAGGATTTAAATGATTTAATTAACGAATCACATCTAGATACAAATAAAAAAAATCAGTTTAAGACTTTTAATAATATATTTGTAAACAGTAATTTGTATTGGAAGCAAAAAGCTAATGATCTTAAGTGATTTATAATTTTAAATTCGCATGTCTATTGCATGCTGATAGTCTACAAGTTGATGAGTGGACGAGCTGTTTGTTTATAGATTAAATTCGAAAGACAACTATTTGTTAGTTAAGGACGCAGCTTGTCTACTCGTTAACTTATTTTTAATGGCATGTTGAAAAAATGCGAAATTTCAGTTTCTTGTTATTTGTGTTGATGCTTATAATTAGATAATATTGGTATGAAAAATGTAAATTCAGAATGAATGGCTTAGTTCCCAACAATCGGTAAACCGTAAAGTGAGGTGACCATATAATGGCAAGCCTTACCTTATGCGAAACTTTAGTCCATAAATTTATTTTCTAAAAAACAACAAAACGAAAGAGCGATATGACAAAAAACGTAAACAAAATCATGGCCTTTGCCTCATGCGGCTTGTTGCTGCTGCTGACAGCCATTGTTGTCAAGTTGATGGTTGGCGTTGACAGCCTGCCCGTCCTGTTCTTCCTCTTGTGCTTCGTCATGAGCGTTGTAGCCTTTCTCTGTTACAACATCACGAAGCGTCGCATGGACGGTGCCTCCTGGTCCGCCCTCTTTGTGTCGAAACCCTGTTTCGATGTCTTGATGCTCATGGCGTTTGTGCCCGCTTATGCAGAAGACAAGCAAGAAGAAACGTGGTGGCCCGTTGCCGCTGCTGTTTTTACATGGTGCTCCTTTGATCTGCTGCGCCACGCCCTTGCCCAGCTCACCGCTTGGCGCGAGAAGCGCATGTCGTCGCGCCATGAGAACGAAAGCTGCGCCGCCGATGCCAGCCGCTCAAACGCCGACTATAGCATCGACATGTATTATTCGTTGTGGTTCAACGTCGGCACAATGATGTTCTACCTCTTTCTGTGCTTGCTTCTGAACCTCTTGTGCTTCGTTGTGGGCTTCAACTATCTCGAATTTTTCTACCGCCTACTGTTTGGCTTCCCCCTAATCTTCATCTTCCAGTATCTCATCTTGAAGATCAAGGCCGATGGGAGCAAACTCTTTGTCTCTGACCCTTTCCGCGCGTTTAAGGTCTATCGCATCAACGTGAACGAGATAGAGAGCGTCACCGTGAGCCGAACCCTCTTGGGCCGCCGCCTCACCTTCTGCTATGGCTATGGCAAGAAGGCCGTGGCCTATCCCGCCGACCTCAACGACGTGACAGCCTATCTTAAACGCTACCGCATAGCGGTTGATTATGACGACAAGAAACAATAACCTGGCAAAAATCGAAATCTATGTTCAAGAAAACAAACTCTGTGTTGGCAGTTCTCTCCTATGCCCTTCTTATGTGGTGCTGTGGCTCCCTTGGCTTCAATGTTCAGCATCGCTACCTTTGGTTGTTCGTGGCCGCCGTCGTCGCGTCTCTGGTTCTGACGTGGCAGTTTGTCCGTGCCGTCAAGGAGAGCCATCGCGGCACCCCCTCGTTGTCTCGTGCGTTCATGTCGAATCCTTTTTTTGATGTGGTGGCCTTGGTGTTCCTCCCCGTCTACATGCTCGAGTTTCTCGGCAGCGGTTGGCTTCTCTTCTTTGCCCTGTTGATGCTTTGGCTTCTCGTTGACGTGGTGCGGCATCTTGTCAACCGCTTTTGCGAAAGGTTCCCCCGATAAACACAACTGTCCCACTTAGCCTCTCTAACTGCCATACTTAGCTCCTCTAACTGCCACACTTAGCTCCCCTAACTGCCACACTTAGCTCTCTTAACTGTCATGGTTGTTAAGGGGCAGGGTGGGGGAAAACCCCGCTACAATATGGTTTTCCCCATCACCGTTTATAGTTTTTCCCCTTTTTTTATTCGCTTAAACAAGCTAACTTTGCAACATCGAAAGGAGATGATTCTTTTTCAAGAAACAAGAAACGGAAGAAACAAGAAACGGAAGAAACAAAAGAGATAAGCGACAACATTTCATAACCCGATAAAAAAAGAAAAAGCTATGAAAAGATTATTCCTTACCATAATGGCCGCGCTGACCCTCACGCTGTCAGCAAGCGCACAGAGACTGTTGGACGTTCGTGGTGAAGCTCAATACATAACCGACAAGATGGCCCTTGAGCTGGCCCTCACTCCCAGCCAGCGCAACAGCATCTTGCAGCTCAACCTTGCCTACCTCGACGGCATAACCAGCTATCGCGATATCGAGACCACAGGATGGAAATATCGCAACAAGCACATGAAGGCGCTGCTCACCCCCGCCCAGTGGAAGCTCTATAAGAAAGCCCGCTGTTTCTATCGCCCCATAGGCTGGCACAACGACGCCTACGTTCATTACATCTACGCAAAATATCCGCGCCACAACAGCCATCAGAGCTGCAAAGGGCCGAACAAACACCATTGTTGCAAAGATAAGCACAAACACCGTTATAGCAAAGATAAGCACAAGCCCCGTTATTGCGAAGATAAGCACAGACAGCCCCAATTCGGCACCCGTCGCAGCAGCCACGGCAACAACAGCAAGGAGGCAATAAAGCTGCGTAAGAAGATGCGAGAACACATGCGCTCTGGTGCGCGATAGCCAAAGGCCCAGGCCCGCAGCAATCGGTTTTGCCGGTCGCACCACACGATGGCCACTACCGAGTGGCGTTAGAACAACACACATATAGAATAAACAGAAAATCCGGCAAAAAAGTCAGGGAGACGTGTCAACCGCATGGCATGTCTCCTTTTTACGTTTTTTAAAGGCTTAGAGCCCTTTACCCAACAACATTTTTTGCATGTCAATGCCAAAATGCGCGTTTTTTTCCGTAACTTTGCAAGATATAGAAAAAAAGAAAAAAAGAAAACAAGATATATGGCAGAATCTAATTTCGTAGACTATGTGAAGATATATTGCCGCTCAGGAAAGGGCGGTCTAGGAAGCATGCACTTGCGTCATGTAAAATATAACCCCAACGGCGGTCCCGACGGTGGCGACGGCGGCGATGGCGGAAGCGTCATCCTGCGCGGCAACCACAACTATTGGACCCTGCTGCACCTTAAGTTTCAGCGTCACGTCTTCGCCGAGCATGGCGGCAACGGCGGTCGCGACAAGTGTCACGGCAAGGACGGCAAGGACCAGTATATAGACGTGCCGTGCGGCACCGTGGTCTACAACGCCGAGACAGGCAAGTATGTGTGCGACGTGACCTACGACGGTCAGGAGGTGGTGCTGCTCAAGGGCGGCCGTGGCGGCCTCGGCAACTTCCAGTTTCGCTCAGCCACCAACCAGGCGCCGCGTTTCGCCCAGCCCGGCGAGCCCATGGAGGAGATGACCGTCATCATGGAGCTGAAGCTCCTTGCCGATGTGGGCCTTGTGGGCTTCCCCAACGCTGGCAAGTCGACCCTGCTGTCAGCCCTGTCGAGCGCGCGTCCCAAGATCGCCAACTATCCCTTCACCACCCTTGAGCCCAGCCTCGGCATCGTCGACTATCGCGACCACAAGTCGTTCGTCATGGCCGACATCCCCGGCATCATCGAGGGCGCGAGCGAGGGCAAGGGTCTGGGCCTGCGCTTCCTCCGTCACATCGAGCGCAACTCGCTGCTCCTGTTCATGGTGCCTGGCGACACCGACGACATAAAGAAAGAATATGAGGTGTTGCTCAACGAGCTTCGACAGTTTAACCCCGACATGCTCGACAAGCACCGCGTGCTGGCCGTGACCAAGTGTGACCTGCTCGACGACGAGCTGTGCGACATGCTTCGCGAGACCCTTCCCGACGACCTGCCCGTGGTCTTCATCTCGTCTGTGACAGGCCAGGGCCTCACCGAGCTCAAGGACATCCTGTGGCAGGAGCTCAACTCGGAGAGCAACAAGCTGCAGGAGATCACCGCCGAAGACACCATCGTTCACCGCGACAAGGACATGTCGCGCTTTGCCGCCGAGCTTGCCGCCGAGGGCGAAGACGACATCGAGTTCCTTGACGACGATGATGTGGAAGATGCCGACGACATTGAATATCTTGACGATTTTGAATATGAGGAGGACGACCGCGATGAATGACACACTACAACTCAAGACCTACGACATGGGCGACGGCATCGTTGCCTTCAGCACCACCCGTCACGGCGGCGTGAGCACAGGCACCTCTTATGCCTCGTTCAACATCAACCCCTTCTGCGGCGACGACCCTGCCCATGTGGCAGCCAACCGCGAGCTGCTCTGCAAGGAGCTGGGCATCGACAGCCGCCACCTCATCCTGCCCCACCAGACCCACGGTGTGGACACGCGCATCATCAGCGACGAGTTCTGCGCCCTTCCCGACAACGTGCGCCAGATGGTTCTTGAGGGCGTCGATGCCGTGATGACCAACGTCCCGGGCGTGTGCGTGGGCGTGTCCACCGCCGATTGCATACCCGTTCTTCTCCACGACCCCAAGCACCGCGCCGTGTGTGCCGTCCATGCCGGATGGCGCGGCACCCTCGCCCGCATAACCCATAAAGCGACAGTCGACATGCGTGCCGCCTATGGCACCAACCCCGCCGACCTTGTGGCGGTCATAGGCCCCGGCATCTCCCTCGATGCCTTCGAGGTGGGCGACGAGGTGTATGAGCAGTTTGCTGCCGCCGACTTCAACCTCGACCGCGCCGCCGAGCGTCGCGAGAAGTGGCACCTCGACCTCGCCCTTCTCAACCGCGAGCTGCTCGTGCAGAGCGGTCTCGACGAGGCCAACATAAGGCTCAGCGGCATCTGCACCTACAACAGTTGCGACCAGTTCTTCTCCGCACGCCGCCTCGGCACCGAGTCGGGCCGCATCTACAACGCCATCATGATCGAGGGGTGACGCCACAACCGTTTTGCTACAACTTGAATTGAATTGCTAAAAAAATGAAACTGAGAACAATCATCCTGCTCCTCTCTGCCGTCGTGACCCTGTCGGCCTTTGCTCCCGCCAAGGACAAGTTTTCGGCAGCCGAGCAGCAGCAGATAAGCATAGCCACCCCAAATCTCTTCGCACAGTCTGACGCGTTCAGCATAGAGATGGGTCTTCTTGGCTCCAAAGAATATTCTTTCCCCCTGCCCGTGGGCAAGGCCGAGAAGCGTGGCGACAACCGTCTGGCCATCGTCTCCTCTGAGGGCGATGCCGTGAAAGCCATGTTCGACGGCGTGGTGCGCCTCTCGCGTAACCATCCCGACTATGGCAACGTCATCGTCATTCGCCACTACAACGGTCTGGAGACCGTCTACGGCAACAACGCCCAGAACCTCGTGAGCGTGGGCGATGTGGTGGCGGCAGGCCAGACCATCGCCATCGTCGGCTCAAAAGACGGCAAGACCTACCTCGACTTCTCCATCATGATCAACGGCGCACGCATAAACCCCGAGACCGTGATTGGCCTGAAGAGCCACCGTCTGCACAAGCAGACGCTCCTCTGCACAAAGAAAGGGTCGCTCGTCGACGTGCAGACGCTTAAAAAGGGCGATGTCGACGTGGCCGACGACACGGGCGTGGACCTTGATGCCGACCCCTTTGCCAAGAGCGACATCTATAAGCTCGACCTCGCAAACATAGAGAAGGAGCGTTGGGCCTATCCTCTGCCCGGTGCCAAGGTCATCAGTCCCTATGGCGGCCGTCGCCGCCATGCCGGCGTAGACCTCAAGACGAAGCCCAACGACGAGATCGTGGCTGCCTTCGACGGCGTGGTCACACGCTCAAGCTCCTATTATGGCTATGGCCTCTGCATCGTGATCAAGCACGCATGGGGTCTGGAGACGCTCTACAGTCATCAGTCGAAAAACTTCGTCAAGGTGGGCGACAAGGTCAAGGCCGGCCAGGTCATCGGTCTCACAGGCCGCACGGGTCGCGCCACGACGGAGCATCTCCATTTCGAGACCTCTTTCAAGGGCCGCCGCTTCAACCCCGGCATAATCTTCGACCATGCCAACCGCAAGCTTCAGCAGACCACCATCACGCTGAGAAAGAACGGCAGCATCTCGTCGGGAAAGAAATGAGAACACCTTATAAACGCAAAAAAGGCGTGCCATCTGTGATGACACGCCTTTATTATATTTCTTTCTAATCGCCCGCGATTACTCGCCCAGGCTGATAGCCTCTGAGGGGCAAACATCAGCGCATGTGCCGCACTCTGTGCACACATCGGGGTTGATAGAATACTTTTCGCCTTCAGAGATAGCGCCAGAAGGACACTCGTCAATACATGTACCGCAAGCGATGCAGTTGTCACCAATTACGTAAGCCATAATGATTATAAAAAATAAAATTGTTAATAATGTTATTGTTCTTTTTTTGATTGGTCTCCACGCGGGGTGGAACCTTTCTTATTGCAAAGGTACACATAATTTTTTATATACAAGCTTTTTGTCGGCTTTTTACACGTCTTTATCTCTATTTTTAACAAAATAAAAACATTAAGATTGTTTCGTTTGTCCGTTTTTTTTGCTACTTTTGCGGTCACGGAAAAGCATAAGATTGTTATGGAAAAAATGTTGAACCAACTGAAAAAACTGGAGCATGCCACAACACAGGAAGTGAAGAAGAGCATGCAGTGGAAAGAGGCGTTCAAACGTCTCGCCGGCTATGTTAAAGGCACAGAGAAGCTAAGCCCTGAAACGCTCGACAGGCTCGCGCTCATCATGGGGTTCCAAAACTGGGAGGGACTGAAGAACGCGCTGCATGGAACGGCAGACGGGGATACGAACTTTGAGTGAAGAGGGAAGAATTTAAGTGAAGAGTGAAGAGTGAAGAACGAAGAATTCGTTAGCTTTTTTCGGTAAATATAAAGAAACTGCACTTTTGTAGGTGCATAATAAATACGTTTTCAAACGATTATTATCTCAAGCAAGCGTCGCCGAAGGCGGCGAACATCCATAACCGCTGGTTGAGCTGCCGAAGGCAGCGAAGCCTGCGGTCTTCTCACGAACAATATAAAATCGTCCTCGAAGAGGGCGAACATAAGGGGCGTTTTTACAGCTTGCTTGTGTTCGCCCTCTTCGAGGACGTTATGTTATCTTGCTTTGAAACCGCAGGTTACGTTCGCTTCGCTCTCTTCACCAGCGGTTATGGATATTCGCCGCCTTCGGCGACGCTTGCTTGAGATTAATCTCCATTATATATTGCGAATGTTCAGCATATTAAAAATGCGAAAGTTCAATAAAAGAGAAATGACAATAAAAGAGATAAAGATAATAAAAAAAAGAGACCGCTATTCGTGTGGAACACGTGTTAGCTGGTCTCTTTTTTATTTCTTTTCTGCCTTAGGCTGAAAGGAGATGCTTACTTCTCGGTGTTGACAACACGCTTCTCAGCGATGCGTGCCTTCTTACCTGTGAGATTGCGCAGATAGTAGAGCTTAGCGCGACGCACCTTACCGTGCTTGTTCACCTCGATGCTGTCGATGCTGGGTGACTCGATGGGGAAGATACGCTCCACACCTACAGTTCCAGACATCTTGCGAACGGTGAAACGCTTCTTATCACCGTGACCAGAAATCTTGATCACAACACCACGATAGAGCTGGATACGCTCCTTTGAACCCTCGATAATTTTGTAAGCGACTGTGATAGTGTCACCAGACTTGAACTCCGGGAACTTCTTGCCGGTTGCAAATGCTTCTTCAGCAACTTTAATTAAATCCATTGTAAATTTTGATAATTAAATTTGTTTATCGTCCCAACGTAACGTAGCGAGCAACACTTCTTCCCACCATAGGTTACGCCGAAAAGCGGTGCAAAGTTACTGCTTTTTTCTCATTACCGCAAATTTTGAATGCCTTTATTGATGATAAACCTATGAATTTTAGTAACTTTGCAGATAATTAAACTTATCTCTTGCATAAGACAGGCTGCTCCTCAGCACATATTGTAGGCACGCTTGCACCTCTGCTCCCGGTCCGCTCTGTCTTTGCAGATAAACAAACCAATCGTTATGTTGAAAATAATTTTGAAAACCATTCCCGTTGCGGGATTGCTGCTCTGCACGTCGTGTGCCTCACACTGGCAGATGACAGGCGTGGAGCGCTCACGCATACTTGTTGACAAACGTTACGACGCGCAGCCCGACGCTCAGGCGGCAGCGTTCCTGAAGCCTTTTGCCGACGAGGTGAACAAGGAGATGAGTCCGGTGGTGGGACGCACCGCCCGTTACATGGCGTCGCACCGTCCCGAGAGCGAGCTCTCTAACCTCTTGTCTGACATCCTGATATGGGGAGGAGCACGGTTTGGCGAGAAGCCCGACTTCGGCGTCTACAATATCGGCGGCATACGCGCGGCGCTGCCTCAGGGCGAGGTGACCGTGGGCGACGTGCTCGACGTGGCACCCTTCGACAACAAGATCTATTTTCTCACCCTCACCGGCGACAAGGTGCTGGAGCTCTTCGCCCAGATTGCCCATCGCGGCGGCGAGGGCGTGAGCCACAGCGTGTGCCTGCACATCTCCCGCGACGGCAAGCTGCTCTCTGCCACGGTGGGCGGGCAGCCCGTAGACAAGAACCGCTCTTACCGCATTGCCACGCTCGACTATGTGTCGCAGGGCAACGACGAGATGGTGGCGTTCAAGGCCAAGACCAACGTGGTGGCTCCCGACAGCGAGAGCAACAACCTGCGCTTCATCATCATGGACTATCTGCGTGAGCTTGCCTCAAAGGGCCAGGCGGCAGACAGCAAGGTGGAGGGCCGCATCGTGGTGGACGACTGATGTTTGCGCTTCGCGCGGTTTTTAAACATCAATGGCCATTAATTGAACATTAATTGTCATCAATATTCCGCGCTTCGCGCGAGGGGTGAACATTAATTATCATTAATTGAACATTAATTGTCATCAATATTCCACGCTTCGCGCGAGGGGTGAACATTAATTGTCATTAATTGAACATTCTTGCGCTCCGTAGGTGCTCAGGCGCTTCGCGGAGTATGAACATCAATATTCCGCGCTTCGCGCGTATTAATGATAATTAATGGGTCATTAATGATAATTAATGTTCAAAACCTGCGCGAAGCGCCTAAGCCCCAACGGAGCGCAAGAATGTTCAAAAAACATCAAGCGCGAAGCGCGACGTAAATAATAATTATAAGACGTAAATAATAATTATAATTTTAGAACGTTCAGTTAAATATTGATTCGCGTTTTCAATATAATAAATAAAAAATAATAAATAAAAAATAAAAAAATATGACTCTCAGAAAAACTGTTGTTTTATATATGCTTCTGCTCTTCACGGCCGTGGGAGCCTACGCGCAGAAGCCCCTCGTGGTGTTGCACACTAATGACACCCACAGCTGCATAATGCCCCTCAACCCCAACCTCGCCGACACGGCGGTGGCAGGACGCGGCGGCTTCCTCCGTCGTGTCGCCATGATCAAGGAGGAGCGTGCGAAGAACCCCGACCTGCTGCTCATCGACAGCGGCGACTTCTCACAAGGCTCTCCCTTCTACACCATGTTCAAGGGCGACGTTGAGGTTGGCCTGATGAACCTGATGGGCTACGACGCCGTGACCATCGGCAACCACGAGTTCGACTTCGGTCTGGAGAACATGGCACGCATCTTCAAGATGGCAAAATTTCCCGTCGTGTGTGCCAACTACGACTTCACAGGCACCTGTGTCGAGGGCCTCGTCAAACCCTATGTCATCATCAAGCGCAACGGCTTGAAGATTGGTCTCTTTGGCCTCTCGCCACAGCTCGAAGGGTTGGTAGACCTCTCCAAGTGTAAGGGCGTGACCTATCTCGACCCCGTCGAGGTGGGCAACCGCGTGGCGGCAGAGCTGAAGCACGACAAGAAGTGTGACGTCGTGATCTGTGTGTCTCACCTCGGCTGGCTGCGTCCCGACGAGATGGGCGACCAGAAGGTGCTGGCCAGCTCTAAGGACATTGACCTCGTGCTCGGTGGCCACTCCCATTCTTATTTCAAGGCTCTTCGTTACGTCAACAACGCCGACGGCAAGGCGGTGCCTGTCGACCAGAACGGCAAGAACGCCATGTATGTGGGCAAGCTCATGCTCTCTTTCGACAAGAAGTGAGCACAGCCTATTTTATAGACGAAAAAATGGTTTTTGCGGATGTGATTAATATTTACATCGCGCTTCGCGCTCGTGTTTTTTTGAACATTAATTATCATTAATTGAACATTAATTGTCATCAATTTTCGCGCTTCGCGCAGGTCTTGAACATTAATTATCATTAATGACCCATTAATTATCATTAATACGCGCGAAGCGCGGAATATTGATGACCATTAATGTTCAATTAACGGCCATTAATGTTCACCCCTCGCGCGAAGCGCGGAATATTGATGTTCATTAATGTTCAATTAACGGCCATTAATGTTCACCCCCTCGCGCGAAGCGCGGAAATTGATGACAATTAATGTTCAATTAATGGCCATTAATGTTTAAAAACCGCGCGAAGCGCAAAAGCTCCAACGGAGCGCGAGAATGTAAAAAAAACAACCCCGCGCGAAGCGCGAAAATAGAGATGTTTTAAACGTCGCGAAGCGCGATGTGAAAAAGGTTCAACGCCAATTGTTGCTTATGAGAAAAATTGTTTATAGCTTATTGCTGCTTGTCCTCTTCCTCGTTGCCGCCGCCCCGCGGGCCGTGGCACAGGACCGTGTGGTGCAGAACCGTCCTTACACCGACCTGCGACCCTTCCATTTTGGCGTCGTCGTGGGCACCCACTTCCAGGACATGGAGCTGGTGAACGCCGGCCCCCAGATTGTCACGGCCGAAGACGTCACCACGTCAGAGGCGATAATAAGCGTCGACCAGGACCGTTGGGACATGGGGTTCAACGTCGGCGTGCTCGGTGAGCTGAGGCTCAACACCCATCTGCAGCTGCGTGTCGCCCCAACGATGTATTTTGGCACACGCCATCTCACCTTCCTCAACCACACCGACCTCGACCCCGACGGCCAGCCGCGCGAGCAGCGCCAGGAGCTCAAGTCGGCATACATCGCCACGGCGTGCGACCTCATCTTCGCCGCCCCGCGTTTCAACAACCACCGCCCTTACCTCATGGCGGGCGTCACCCCCATGCTCAACCTCAGCGGCAAGAGCAGCGACATCATAAAGCTCAAGCGCTACGGCCTCTATGCCGAGGTGGGCGTAGGTTGCGACCTCTACCTGCCGTTCTTCAAGCTGCGTCCCGAGCTCAAGTTTATGTACGGCATAGGCAACAACCTCGACACCAACCACGCTGCCCAGCTGCGCGACAAGAACCTCATCAAGTTTGCCAACGCCGTGAAAGAGGCCCGCACCAAGATGATTGTCCTCAGCTTCTATTTTGAATAAGGTTTACGGTCACTTCGCTGATGCTTTCTCCTCTTCCAGCAAAAACTTGTACACCGGCACAACCTCTATGTTCATGCCCAGTTCGGATGAGGCTATAGTCTCTTCTTGGTCGTAGGTTATGATCATGCATCTCTTCGCATCAAGAAACTTTCCCACTTTCTGCAATGCAGATATTTCCCGGTTTCGTGTCGCATCCTCTGTCATGCGGTACGACACCTGAACGAGCAGCCCGTCTTTAGGCACACAGAAGTCGACCTCCATGTTCTTGTTATAATAATACAAGTCATCGCCATATCTCTTGTAAAGATCTATGGCCACAATGTTCTCCAACAGCTTGGTCTCTGGCTGGAAGAGAAACAGGTTGAGAATGCCGTTGTCGTAGAAATAATGCTTCTTTATCGTCTCACGTTCGGAGATAGAGTCGGTGAAGGAACTGATGCTGAATGTGAGAAACGACTCATGCAGATAGTCGAGATATGAAGCAATGGTTTCTCTCGCTATTTTTGTACCGTCTCCTTGCAGAATGTTCTGCAGGCGTTTTATAGCAGTAGGTTGCATCACGCTGTCAGCCAGCTTTCTTATAAGCAAGCGCAGGCTGCGCTCGTTCCTCACACCTTTTCTTATAACAATGTCGGAGAACAAAATTTTCTGATAAACCGACTGAAGCCACGATTTTTTGTCTTGCATATTGAACACTTCCGACAGTCCGCCATAGTAGAAATAATCGGAAAACAGTCGCAACACATCGTTTTTTACAGGCGACAGGTCCCAGAATTTTGTGAGATGCACCTGTTGATATTCCAGATATTCTTCAAAGGAGAAAGGATGTATCTCCTTTGTCAGATATCTTCCGCCCAATGTAGAGCTTATCTCGCGACTAAGCATGTGGGCATTGCTTCCGGTGATGTAGACACGATATTTCTCGTCTGCCAGCCGGCGGGCAAAATGCTCCCATCCTTCTACGTTCTGAATTTCATCCAGAAAGATGATTGGCTGATGGCTGAACATCTCGCGATAGGCCTCAAGAATGAGATGCAGCTCTTCCTTGCGGATGTCGGCGATACGTTCGTCCTCAAAATTGACAAACAAGATTTCTTCCACCGAATGTCCTTGTGCCACAAGATTCTGGATCTTCTGATAAAGCATGTACGACTTGCCTGCACGACGAATGCCCACCAACACATAGTTGGCGTTTTCCTCCATACTGATGCTGCGTCCTTGTAGTTTCACTTTGCCCACAAATTCTTGCTGCCAAAGGATGATCTTCTTTATAACATTCTTGTCCATAATCTTTGCTTTTGTTCTGTTCTAATTGCAAAGATAGCATAAATAAATGATATAAACCGCATTTTTTAATAAAGATGCAGTCTATACACTGCATAAATTGCCCGAAAGATGCAGTCTATACACTGCATCTTTTGCCCGAAACATGCAGTCTATACACTGCATCATCTCGTTTTTCGACAAAGGCAACTGCTTGTTTTGTCAAAAAAAAAGCATGTGAAAGGCGTTGTGCATAAAGGGCGGCGTTTTGCATAAATATGCAAAACAAAGGCTTTGGGTGAATAAATATCCAAAACAGCGGTTGTAAGCAAAAATAAGGGTTTTACTTTCTGTTTTGAAAAATAAGGGGTGTCTAACTTATTGTTTTTGTTAACAACTCTTAAAACGAGGGTGGTTTTGTCAAAGGGCCTCTTTGAGGCTGTCAAAGGGCCTTAATGAGCTCGTCAAAGAGCCTCTTTGACAACGTCATTTGGGCACTTTCAAATCGTGAAAGTGCATATAAAAAGTGTTTGAGAGAAGAATGAGGAAAGTTTACTGGTTATCAGTTACTTTCCTCATTTTGGTTAAAAGTGACGAGGACAGACGGAGACGGGAATACGACAAGATGAGACAGAGGAACGTTACCTATCCGTAACCTATAC
>OCRP01000186.1_pt1 | contig 73885 bp, 70 predicted proteins | sample 1538871 | NCBI WGS metagenome assembly OCRP01 (sample SAMN04571731, study PRJEB22368) | human gut metagenome | biome: human gut; material: stool | host: Homo sapiens | place: Luxembourg | collected 2012-09-20 | reverse complement strand
CAAGGACAATGCCCAAATTATGACATTTTTCACTTATCAATGATTTTATATGGTCCGCAACTTGCTGAAGTCCGGATTTCTTTATAACTTTGTGCCCTGCAGATGGGAGTGTTTTCTTTTCTTTTTTCACACACAAAGATACTAAAAAACACGAACATCTGCAACTTTTATTATACTTATTAACATACTGATAATCAAATATTTAAACCACAAATAAACAGCTCTTTTTACCACCTAAATTAACGAAGAACCTGCCCACCTCAATGGAGATGGTGCGCTTCTTAGCCGTTGTGAAGCCCGCCAGTCGGCCTGCTGTCCATCCCAAGAGATAGCCCAACGAGTTGTGACACAGCACCACAGAAAAGGTCCAAAAGAAGAGAGTCAGTCCGCGTGCCACAAGATCATCGTGCACGGTAGAGATCACGCCACCCACAATCATAGCCAGACAAATAACGCTCACGCCCGGCATGAGGCTCTGGACCGTCGGGAACGAGGGGCGACGGCTGAAGAAATAGTTGAGCGCACAGCCTATCGACACAGGCAGAATGGTGACAATGAGGATGTTAAGGAACATGCCCACGGCATCGATGTGTATGATCTGTCCCGCCGTAAGCTTCATGAGCAAGGGCGTCATAAAGGGCGCGAGAAGAGTGGAAGCACAGGTCATGCCCACCGAGAAAGCCACATCGCCATGACACAGATAGCTCATGATGTTGCTTGACACGCCGCCGGGACAACAGCCCACAAGCAATATGCCGAGGGCAAGGGCGGGGTCAAGGTTCCACACATGCACAAGGACATAAGCCACGCCGGGCATGATTATAAACTGCGCACACGCTCCTATGAAGATGTCGAAGGGGCGACGGGCAAGAATCTTAAAGTCGTTGGTGGTGAGCGTCAAGCCCATTGTGAGCATGATGATGCCAAGGATGACGGTCTGCGTTGTGCCGCGCACCCAGTCGAAGGTGTGAGGCAAGAAAAAGGTCACCACGGCAATGCCGATGATGAACAATGACGTGTAATTTGCGAGCCAACGGCTCATTGTCTGAAAAAGTCTTAACATATTCTTTTTAAGTAGGCATGTGATAAGTGACAAAGAGGTTTACCTTTATGTTTTTGGGCCTTCGTTGTCATTGTATCTCTGCAAATCTTTCATTTTCGTTTATCCGATGCAAAAGTAACATTTTTCTTTCAAACACAAACAAACAACAGCATTTTATCACAAAAATATTTACAAAACAACGATTTTCAATTACAAACACTCACTTTTCTCGACACATTGAACAGGAAACAGGCTGTTTATAAAAAACGGAGCTGTTTGCTCTCATTCGGAGAAATATCATTATCTTTGCATCATCTTAAAAAGATTTCTGCATTATCAAAGCAGAAAACAAGGAACACCTATTATATAATGACAACATTTTATCGGCAATGAACATATTATCGGCAAAAAACGAGCAACTTGATGACAAGAAGATAGCGGTGCTGCTCTCGGGCGGCGTCGACAGTTCGGTGGTGGTTTACGAGATGGCACGTCAGGGATTGCATCCCGACTGCTTCTACATAAAAATCGGGCCAGAGGAACAAGAAGAGTGGGACTGCTCCTCTGAGGAAGACCTTGAGATGGCAACAGCCGTGGCACGACGCTATGGTTGCAACCTTGAGGTTGTCGACTGCCATCAGGAATATTGGGACGAGGTGACACGTTACACCATGGACAAGGTGCGCGCCGGCTTCACCCCCAACCCCGACGTGATGTGTAACCGTCTGATAAAGTTTGGTGCTTTCAACGCCAAGATGGGGCACAACTATGACCTCATAGCCACAGGCCATTATGCCCAGACCGAGATTGCCGACGGACACAAATGGCTCGTAACCAGCCCGGACTCCGTTAAGGACCAGACCGACTTCCTCGCGCAGATCTACGACTGGCAGCTGCGCAAGGCGCTCTTCCCCATTGGCCACTACATGAAGGAGGAGGTGCGTGCCATTGCTGAACGCGAGCATCTTATCAACGCCAAACGCAAAGACTCGCAGGGCATCTGCTTCCTTGGCAAGATCAACTATAACGACTACATTCGCCGTTATCTCGGCGAGTGTCCGGGCGATGTGCTTGAGCTTGAGACGGGCAAGAAGATTGGCCAGCACAAGGGTCTGTGGTTCCACACCATCGGCCAACGCCACGGCCTTGGCTTCGGCGGTGGACCCTGGTATGCGGTGAAGAAAGACATGGAGCGCAACATCCTTTATGTGAGCAAAGGCTTTGAGCCTCGCACAGCCTACAAGCAACATTTCCCCATACACGACTTCCATTTCCTCACTCTCAACCCATGGGAGGGCAAAGACCAGATGAACGTGCGCTTCAAGATTCGCCACACGCCCGAATATCATCGCGCCACATTGGAACGCACGGGCGACCGCTCGTTCATTGTCCATGCTGAGCAGCTCATACAGGGCGTGGCTCCAGGCCAGTTCTGCGTGGTTTATGATGAGGACCACCACCGCTGCTTTGGTTCTGGCGAGATTACGGTAGAATAAAGACAACGAGGTTTTTAAAAAGACAATCTTTGTTTTTAAAGACAATCTTTGTTTTTCAAAGACAATCTTTATTTAGAAGACAATCTTTATTTAGAAGACAATCTTTATTTAGAAAACAATCTTTATAAAAACCAATTTGGTTGTTTTAAACGACAATAGAGACAATAGAGACAATTCTTTGGTAGCGGTTTTTTCTTTGCCGCCTCATTTAAAGCATTGTCTCTATTGTCTCTATTGTCGTTAAAACAAAAAACAAAAAGGTTGTCGTTAAAACACCCCCAAGTTTTTTTATTTCACACCCAGCTCAGCCACGCCAATCTGCTCGCCATCGTTAACCATGCGGTCGGCCTTGAGCTTCAGATAGCGCGTTGTTGCAGGCTCAAACGTTATGGTCTGCAACACAGGGTTGTTCTGAATGTTAGAAAACTCGCCTGAGCTGAGCACATGCTCATCGGTGCCATCGGCCTTGCAAGCCACCAGGGTGTAGCTGTGGATCAAGCCGTGACGGTTCTCGCTCTGGTCGGGCAGATACATGAGCGTGCTCACCTTCGTGTCGCGTCCAAGGTCAATAAGCAGCTCGTTCTTGTCGGCAAAGAGCACCGTTGCGGGGTTGCGGTCAACAACCTTTGCGAGCTGCGCCTCATCGAAGCCTTTGAGCGAGAAGGGCACACTCTTCATTGCCACCGACGCCGGGCTCCATGTGAGCTGTGCGTCCTCACCGCCATAATAAACGCCAATGTTGTTCATACATATCGGTCCGCGCGAATCGAGAATGTGCACACGCAAGCCCTTCGTCTCAACCGTCATGAAGCGAAGCAAGCGCTTGTAGCCAATGGTTGTGGTCTCCTCGCCCTGCTCCACAGCCTTCCATGTGCCGTTTTTGTCGAGCCATTCGACAGCAAACTTCTTCACGCGCTGTCCGAGCGGAATATACTCTTGCAACATTATGCGGTTCATCTTCAGCGCCTTCTTGAACGTGAAGGTTATGTCGGCAGAGGTCACCCCGTCGCCTGTTGCCCAGTAGGTGTCCCACGAACCATCGGTCAGAGCTTGCGCCGCAAACTGTCCTCCGCGCTCGTTGCTCACCTTTGGTTTCATGCCAGCCACGAGGTTGTTGCCAAGCTCGCGCTGAATGAGCTTATGGAAGTTGACTGCATTTGCCGAATCAATGGGGTTTATCAGTCCGTTGCGGTCAACGGGGAAATTGAGCAGCAGCGTGGCGTTGTGTCCCACACTACGGTAGTAGAGGTCTGCCAGCTGCTCCGCACTCTTCACCTTGTCATCCTCCTCAGGGTGATAGAACCATCCCGGACGTATGGACACGTCACACTCGGCTGCCGTCCACTGGTCGCCGTCGGGATAGCCAAACTGCAATTCGGGATAGTTGGGATAGCCCGGATAGACCGTGTTCTTTGGAATGAACGCCCAGTTGGTTTCGCCAGCAAAGCCCTTCTCGTTGCCCACCCATCGGCATCCCGGTCCACCGTCGCTGAACACCACCGCTTGTGGCTGCAAGCTATCGAGAATCTGGTAGATGCGCGGATAGTTGTAATAGTTCTTTCGGTCGATGGTGCGTTTGTCTCTCGCGCCGCCATAATAGCCGTCGCCACCGTTGGCACCGTCGAACCACACCTCAAACACGGGGCCATAGTTGGTGAGCAGGTCACGCAGCTGCGAGTGAAAATAGTCGACATAAGATGGCGAGCCATAGTCGGCGCGCGAGCGGTCCCATGGCGAGAGATAGACCGCAAACTTCAGTCCGTGCTTCTTACAAGCCTCCGACAGTTCCTTCACGACGTTGCCTTTTCCGTTGCGCCATGGCGACTTGCTCACGTTATAATCGTTTCCTTCAAATGGCCACAGGCAGAAGCCGTCATGATGTTTTGCCGTCAGGATGACGCCCTTCATGCCGGCAGCTATGAGCGTCTTCACCCATTGCTCACAGTCGAGGCGCTTAGGGTTAAACATCTTTGGGTCGGTGTCGCCATATCCCCATTCTCTGTCGCAGAAAGAGTTGAGACCGAAATGAATGAAGGCGTAGGTCTCCATGCGTTGCCAGTCGACCTGTTTTTGTTCGGGTAGCGGGAGCAGGGGTGCCGGAGCCTTTACCTCGTCTTTCGCAAAAGCGGGGGTGGAGACCATTGCCGTGCATGCCATGGCCGCCAACAGTTGTTTAAGTGATCTTGTTATCATTGCTTAAAATTGTTTTAAGTTGCGTTTAAGTTGCGTTTAAGCCGTCTTTAAGTTACGTTTAAGATTTCCCTACAAAAATAGCCATTTTCTTTGATTCCCCAAACGTGTTACTCTAAAAATTGTTATGCTGAATGAAAATTATTTCGTAACTTAGCGGCATAAAACAATAAGCTATGGAAGAGATCAGAAGATATCCTATCGGAATACAGACTTTCCGTAACATCATTGAAGGCAACTACATTTATGTGGACAAGACAAAATATATTGCCGATTTCAAAAACAAAGGATTAAAATATGTCTTTCTGAGCCGTCCCAGACGGTTCGGCAAATCGCTTTTTGCCTCCACTCTCCATGCCTATTACGAAGGAAGAAAGGAACTGTTCGAAGGACTTGCCATCGCCGCTTGTGAGAAACAATGGGTGAAACATCCTGTGCTTCATTTAGATATGAGTGGAGCAAAACATTTTGACGCAGAAAGGTTAGAAGAATATCTTGGCCTGCAACTAACCCCTTTTGAAGAGTTGTATGGACGAGATGAGAGAGAGAAATATCCCAATAACCGATTAGAGGGTGTTGTAAAACGAGCCTATGAGAAAACGGGGCAGAAGGTTGTGGTGATAATTGACGAATATGATGCCCCGCTGCTTGATGTCGTGCATGAGGAGGATAATCTTCATAAGCTACGCCTCATCATGCAAAATTTCTATAGTCCGCTGAAGAAGCTTGACCCACATCTTGAGTTCACATTCATCACCGGCATAACAAAATTTTCACAGCTGAGCATATTCAGCGAACTAAACAACCTCTACAACATCTCCATGACCGACCAATACTCGGCAATTTGCGGAATAAGCAAAACGGAGCTCACCTCACAGATGCGACGCGATGTAGAATTGTTCGCGCAAGACCTTGGCATAAGTTATGATGAGATGGTCACACAGCTTACCGACTACTATGACGGCTATCATTTCTGTGAAAAATCGGAAGATATATTCAACCCTTTCAGCCTCATCCTTGCCATGGCCAACCACAAGCTGAGCAACTACTGGTTTGGTTCTGGCACCCCGTCATACATCATTAACGTGATGAAAAAATTTCAGACCAGCATTAAAGACATTGAGAAAAAAGATGTTGGCATTACCGATTTTGACGTGTCACCCGAACAGATGAACACCCCTCTACCGCTACTCTACCAAAGCGGCTATCTCACGATAAAGCGGTATGACCCTTTGTTCAGCATCTACACGCTCGACTACCCCAACAAAGAAGTGCGTCTTGGCATGCTTAACAGTCTTGCGCCTAAGATAGCGCAATAGGACGTGCCGATGTTGTCATTCACCTGCCCGACACAATTTTTGTCATAGAACTAAAATATGATGGAAGTGCCCAAGAAGCTCTCAAACAGATTGATGACAAAGGTTATCTCATTCCCTACCATGCCGAAGGCAAGCGTCTTATAAAGATAGGAGTTAACTTTGACAGCAAGCAACGCACATTGGGAGAATGGGTTATAAGAGAAGAATAGCCACATAACAACCACAACAAACAATCGCCGCATGAACCTGCTTACGCAGGCGTCATGCGGCGATTTTTATTGTTGTTATTGTTTCCTAAACTTGTATTGTTGTGTTTTTGTTTTTCCAAACAAGTCTTTGGGGCGTCAATCGGTTGCCCTCGTTATGAAAGCAAGCTTTAGCGAAGGTTAACCTTCGGCTTTACCAGTTACTGTCTTTCCAAGGGTCATATTCGTCTTTGCCGTAGTTTCCTTCGCCTTTATCATCGATAATTTCTCCATAATCACCTTCTTGGCGATCATCCTTGTTAACGCACCATGATGTGTACTGAAGAAGCTCGTTTGTAGCCGTAGCCATCACCCAAAGCTGCGGTTTGATATATGTCTTTTTCATCGTTTTGTGTCTTTATATAATTTTTATTTTGAAAAACTTATCTCACCACACATTTCTTTCCGTTCACGATATACATGCCGGCTGGCAGGTTGGTGGTGTCTGATCCGTTGCTCACGAGCTGACCGTTCATGTTGTAGATGCCCTTTGCTGCCTTGCCTGTGGGCTCTTCATCGCCGAAAGCCACATCGTCAATGCCCGTCGTGCCGTTAGCCACGCCGTCGATGTAGAGGTTCAACTTCGTAGGTTCCGAGCTGTTGACAGGCTTAAACCAACAGCTGAAGCCACGAAGGCCGCGCACACGATCTTTTGAGCTGTAGTAGAGGTTGCCTTTATCGAAGAAATAGCTGCCCTTCAGGTCGTCACGACCGTCGATTATATCGTAGTTATCGTTGAAATGGTAAACGCCATCCGCATCCTGTGTGGCACGCGTGCCAAAGGTGCGAGCGAAGGTGCCGTAAGCCTCCATGGAGCCATCTGTGACTTTCACTGGTGTCGTAACTTTCGATACCCATATGTCGGTGTCCATGTTTGACAGGTCGTTCTCGTTTCCGCTGGTTGTAAACGTGACATTAGGGATGTCGTAATGGTTTGCCTTGACAACAACGTCTTGCGTTTCGCTGGGGGCGTTTCTATATCTGAGCGTAGCCTTATAAGCAGGCGAAACCTTTGTTTCGTCCGTTTGTGTCGGGAAAATGATGTAGGGAGTATAAGCCTTCAACACCGGGTCGTTTTTGGGGTCATCCATGTTTATCGTCTGGAATTGTATCTCGCTTTTTGTGAGGTTCGAGAGCACAGCGAGACGCGTGTCGGCACCGAAAGCCCGACGGACCTGGTCACAATTAAGACTAACGGGCAGCACGAACGAGTTCCACTTGTTCTTTACGAACGTCTTGTTAAGGTGCAACACCGTGTTCTTATAGGTGTTAGAGCATTCTTTGAGATAAGAAAGATCTTTGCGGTCCTCGTCAAGAATAAGGTCGGCGCTTTTATAATCGCTGGCGTAAAGCAAACGGAAGTCGTCAAACACCGTCCACTCATTAGCTGCTGCGTCCACCTTCGTGTCGTTTTGATCATCGCCAATAATCAATCCAAAGCGTATTGTTCCATAATTGTTTTCTGACTGTTTTTTAGTTTCAGGCACCTGTATGAGCACGGAGTTGATGTACTTGCGCTGGCCATAGAAGTTCTTTCCCGCATAGTCCATGTTCTGCTCGTTGACGTGCAACAAATCTTGCTCTGCCTTCGGCATGTCAGACACCTGGTTGAGGACTTTTTGGTGCACAAAGGCATTATCCTCAGTACCGTTTGGGTGGTCGAACCAAGAGGCAAAAATCTTCGCTTTTTTTGTGGTAGAATAGCCCTTACACTCTATGATGTAAGAACCGGGGGCTTTAATCACCACATCCTGATAAATCACGCCACGCTTGTTCTTGACATCAGCACAGAAATATTTGCCTAAATGACGCTCATAATTGTCTTTGTCTTTATATTCACTTTTTTCAAAGGTATAAGGGGTCGAAGAAGACAGGCCGTTGAAGTCATATTTATACAATTCAGTCGACTCACCTGACCCTGTTAGCGTGTTGTCTGTGTTATACAATTTCTCCAAGCCAAAACGCCATCCACCTTTTGTTCCTTTAGGAAAATTGCTTACATTCCATACGGTTATATCCTTATCGCCTCGTGAGAAGCCAGGACAATCAAGCCTATAAGACAGGTCCAACGCGCTTGTCATGTTATCTGATGATTGTTCCGTTATAAGGTCATAAATCTGCTTCATTGACAGCACGCGCCATGTGCTGTAGGCGTCATAGTTATTACTCTCAATATAAGATTCACTAAACGCTCCACAGTTTTTATCTTGGTCTGTTTCATCTCCATTTGCACAAAGATAATATTTTGTGCTTTTTGCGATTAAAGTAGAATAAGGCTTTTTGGTTGCGTATGTATAAATTTTATATGTGTTTTGTGTATCGTTCTTCAGAGGCTCAAAGACCCAACCATAGTGGGTGTTTTCATCTTGGTGTCGGTCAATGAAGACTCCATCATCGGTACCTGTACCGCCATCTTTTCCAACCCATCCTAAATATTGCCCCTGACCAGTTTCCAAGTTTTGTATAAAATCAATCAGTGTTTGGGTGGTGCTACTACTTGGTAATCTATAGTTGTTTGTTTTCGCCCACAGCGAGAGAGGATAGTCTTTCAAAGAGACGTGTGTGCCCCAATATCCTCCCGCGTTAAGAAACTTACCCGTCTGCACGTTGTAGAGGAAGAACACCTTAGTCGGATCGGCATCAGAAAGACCTTCATCTGACGTCACAGCAGCATTTATAATTTGGGCCTCTGTCATACCTTTCAAATCCTCGAGTCCTTTAACGCCTTGCATAGTGCCCCGATTGTTAGACCCGTCATCAGCCGTTGGCATGACGATGCCATCGGTTTGTTTTGAGAAAGCTCCTGATGCAGAGCGAAAGCCTGTTGCCGTGTTGGCTGCAACAGGGGTTGAGAATGCTACCATCAATGCAGCAGCAACCAACGATTTGGCCATGTCTTTAGACATAACCAAAAACTTTAAGTTTTTTTTGTACATAGTTTTTTGTCTTATGTTGAACAAATTCGCAGGTTAGAAGAAAAACACATCCAATTCAATTACTTCAAATCCAATATGTTCTTCAATTCATTTACCATTTTTTCCAAGAATCTTCGCAATCAGATATTTTGTTTTTTATCTCATTAGATGTGAGAATTCAATCTAGTTGTTGATCGCAAAATTAGAATTATTTTTTGTAATTGAGAAAAATTCCCCCCCGCCCCAAAATATTACTATATTTTAACAGATATTACCTCAAATTCACAAAAAAGAAACGACATAAGGCATTGTTATTCAACAACATGCGAAGTGATGTGGGCGCACACAAGCACAAGTGGAACAGATGCCAGAAAACAAAAAAGTAGAGAACAAAGACAAGATAAAAAGGAGCAAAAAAACGGGTGACGAGCAAAGACCAATTGTTCGTCTGCTCGTCACCCGTTAAAGGTCGCTCGTAAAAAAAAAGCTTGTAAAAGATGTAAAAGATGTCTGTAAGAAACAGGCCGTAAGAAATGTTATCTTCGTCTTATGCACATTTGCCTTACGGTAGCTCCATTCTCATCAGCAAGAAACCTGATGGTGCCAGAGGTGTTGGGCTGCTGTCCTTGCCGGTCGCTCACGAGGGGCGTGTTAAGGAAGATGTCGCGGCCGTTGACCGTCACCGTGACCTTGTTGTCGGTAACGCTTATGTTGGCCGTGCACCATGCAGCCTCATCGCCTGTCGGAAAACTCTTGCCGTCGCCGGCAAACGGATGCCAGTGTGCATCGCCTGCAAGCCGGGCGCCGAGCTTGTGGTGAAGGGTGAGCACGGGCATGGAGTGAATGTAGACGGTCAGCGTGCCTTCGGCAAGCCAGTCGAAGGTGAGATCAAAGTTTTTCAGCTCGTCATACATGTTCCAATAGCCTCTTGCCCCCATCTTCGTTGGAGCGCTTGCAAGGTTATAGCCTCCCGCCGTGCCACAATGGTCAATGGCATCGAGCACATCGTCAATGGCTGTGCCTACGCCCTGCTCGTCATAATGGTGTATGAGCGATTGCTTCGAAGCTTGCAGCATGTTGTAGACGTGGCGCCCGCCATTGACCTGAGGGGCATTGGCAACGATGTCGTGTGTGGCAGCGCCGACGGCATCGTAAAGCGATTTCTTGTCATAATATTGCCTAATGTAAGCCAAAGCCTGAACGGTGTGTGTGGCACCGAGCGCCACGATTATTTTCTGTCGCAGCAGGTCGCTTGGCTCCAGCTCGTCAGCGGCACGCAACAGCAGGTAGCGCTCGCCGTCGGTGGCACCACACGCCTCTGCCATGGTCACATAACGCGCGAGCAAAGCGTCGCGTGCAGCGCCCGCCTCTTTCTTTGCAGCCATGTCGAGCAGACGCGCCATGGCCACGGCAGCCGGCTCGTTGAGCATCAGCTCATCGGCTGCGGCGTCGCGCTCTGCACGCATGAGATCTAGCGCCTTGTCCAGACTCACCGTCCAGAACGGCAGGGCCGATGGCTTGGGAAGCGCCTTGGCCTTGGGAGCCTCTACAGCATGGCCCTCACGCGCCTTTATGACCTTTTGCAGGTTGGCCTCTGCTTCGCTCTTGAGCATGTCGTTCAGCTGCGCATCAATGCCCGGCATGTCTTTAAGCACATCAAAGGCTGCCGCCGCCATGTCGGGGTCAGAGAGATACATGGCAATGTGTTGCGTGTCGGCAGGCTTAGCCACCTTTTTCAGCTGGTCAAGATAGTGAAGACGCGCCTCTGGGCTGTCGCTGCGGTCGATGGCCTTCTTCAGTCCGTTGCGCACCAGGTTCACATAACGCTGCCCGTTGGCTGTCAAGCTGTAGGCTGTTATGTCGTCGATCAGCCGCACACAGGCTTTTGCCTGTCGTGCGTCGTCGGGGTCTCCCATTCGGCTGAGCATGTCTATGCTCACGTCGGCATCTGCCGCCAGCTTGTCTATCAGCTCGTCCTTGGGTGTGTGGCCCGTAAGCGCACTCTGGCTTATCGCCTCGTTTGCCGTCTTCTCTATCACGCGACGGCTCGTCTGTGCTTGTGATGTGGCACAGAAACACATTAAGAGTAAAAATATCGTGAGTTTTTTCATATCCGCGTGCAAAGGTACTGCAAATCGAAGACAAAACAAAAAAAGCTTGCTTTTTTGTTTTGTTGAGATGCAGCGTACCTTATTTAAAGGTACTCTAAATTGAAGACAATGCAAAGAAAGCTTGCTTTTATCTCGCTAAGACCGCAAATTATTCATATATAATAAGGTGGAATTAAGCAGAATTTCCCGTTTTTCCCTCAAATACCACAAACGTGGTATGTCGAATGACCCATTTGTGCTATTTGGCATGTGGGAAAAAGGACGTAACTTTGCAATCGTAAAAAAGAAACAAAACAAGAATATTAACAATATGCTTCTGTGGGGAGTTGCAAGACCGAACATTCACAAGCTGTTCAAGAGCAAACGCTCACAGCAGGTCAAGAGCAAACAACGGCAGAGGCACACAAAAAGAAAGGAAAACGTTTATGAGCAACAAGAAACTTCACTTCGAGACACTCCAGCTGCATGTAGGACAAGAGAACCCCGATCCCGCTACCGATGCACGCGCGGTGCCAATATACCAGACCACCTCTTATGTGTTCCGCAACTCACAGCACGCTGCCGACCGCTTCGGCTTGCGCGACGCCGGCAACATCTACGGTCGTCTGACCAACTCTACACAGGGCGTGTTTGAAGACCGCGTTGCAGCCCTTGAGGGAGGTGTGGCAGGTCTCGCCGTTGCTTCGGGTGCCGCCGCCGTGACCTACGCTCTTCAGAACATCGTTCAGGCTGGCGACCACATCGTTGCTGCCGACAACCTCTATGGAGGCTCTTTCAACCTCATAACCCACACGCTCGCCACACAGGGCGTCACCAACACCATCGTCAACGTGAACGACCTCGAAGCCCTGGAGGCAGCCATACAGCCCAACACCAAGGTGGTATATGCCGAGACCTTCGGCAACCCCAACTCTGATGTCACCAACCTTGAGGCTGTGGCAGCCGTTGCCCACAAGCACAACATTCCGTTCATCGTCGACAACACCTTCGGCACACCGTTCCTCATCCGCCCGATAGAGCACGGAGCCGACGTGGTGGTACACTCAGCAACAAAGTTTATCGGCGGCCACGGCTCAAGCTTAGGCGGCGTAATCGTTGACGGCGGCACCTTCGACTGGAAAGCCAACGCCGACAAATATCCCTCTCTTGCCAAGCCCGACCCCTCTTATCACGGTGCCGTGTTTGCCGACGTGGCAGGAAAGGCAGCCTTCGTGACCCGCATACGCGCCGTCATCCTTCGCGACACAGGCGCAACAATCTCTCCCCTCAACGCCTGGATCTTGCTCCAGGGCCTTGAGACCCTCTCGCTGCGTGTGGAGCGTCATGTCTCTAACGCCTTGAAGGTTGTGGAGTTCTTAGCCAACAACCCGAAGGTGGAGAAGGTCAACCACCCGTCTCTGCCCTCACATCCCGACCATGCCCTCTACCAGAAATATTTCCCCAACGGCGGCGGAAGCATCTTCACCTTCGAGATAAAAGGCGGCCAGGAGGCAGCATGGAAGTTTATCGACTCGCTTCAGATCTTCTCTCTCCTTGCCAACGTTGCCGACGTGAAGAGCCTCGTCATTCACCCCTACACCACCACCCACTCGCAGATGACTCCTGAGGAGCTGGCACAGCAGCACATCACGCCTTCGACCATTCGTCTGAGCATCGGCACCGAGCATATCGACGACATTCTGGATGACCTCAAGCAGGCATTCGACAAAATTTAACAATAACAAAACGACCATATTATGACAAAGATTGCAAAGAAGCTCACTGATCTTGTGGGCAACACACCTCTTCTCGAACTTGGGAAGTTTTCTACACTTAAGGGTCTGAAAACGCCTGTCATCGCAAAGGTGGAATATTTCAACCCCGGCGGAAGCGTGAAAGACCGCGTGGCACTCGCCATGATTGAGGACGCCGAAGCGAAAGGCATCCTTAAGCCCGGCGCAACCATCATCGAGCCGACGAGCGGCAACACAGGCGTGGGCTTGGCTTTGGTGTCGGCGGTGAAGGGCTACAAGCTCATCCTCACCATGCCCGAGACCATGAGCGTGGAGCGTCGCAACCTCGTGAAGGCCTACGGCGCAACGGTGAAGCTCACACCGGGCAAGGACGGCATGCCAGGAGCAATAAAGGCTGCCGAGGAGCTGCGCGATTCTATCCCCGGCTCTGTCATCCTGCAACAGTTTGAGAACGCCGCCAACCCCCGTCGCCACTACGAGACCACAGGCCGTGAAATCTGGGAGCAGACCGACGGCAAGATCGACATCATCGTGGCTGGTGTTGGCACAGGAGGCACCATCTCGGGCATCGGCAAACGCTTGAAGGAGTATAACCCCAACATCAAGGTTGTGGCTGTGGAGCCCGCCACCTCGCCCGTGCTGAACGGCGGCAAGAGCGGTCCCCACAAGATCCAGGGCATCGGTGCCGGCTTCGTGCCCAAGACCTACGACGCATCTGTCATTGACGAGGTGCTCGACATCGACAACGACGATGCCATACGCACAGGCCGCGAGTTGGCACGCGAGGAGGGTCTGCTCGTCGGCATCTCTTCAGGTGCTGCCGCCTTTGCTGCTGCTGAGCTGGCAAAGCGTCCCGAGAACGAGGGCAAGACCATCGTAGCCATTCTACCCGACACAGGCGAGCGTTACCTCTCAACAGTGCTCTACGCCTTTGACGAGTATCCGCTGTAAGAAGAAAGAGCTTATGCTGAAAAAGAGCTTATGCTGAAAAAGAGCTTATGCTGAAAATGAGCTTATGCTGAAAAGAGCTTATGCTTTAAAAAGCATCTGCTGAAAAAGATGCTGTAAACGAAAAAACGAACAAGCCATAGTAGACAGAGGCCTTGACCGCGCTTGCGGTCAAGGCCCTGTTTTTTTATCCAAGACTTTTGGATAAATAAGAAAGGAAGGTTGTGACGGTTTATTTTTCATACAGCAACAATTTTTGCGAGAAAAGTTGCCCTTTAAATTATAAATGGTTATATTTGCAAAAGCTGCAAAAAAAGCTTGCAGAACAGCACAGTATGAAATATCCAGTAGGAATACAAGATTTTAAGTCCATAATAAATGGCGGTTATGTATATGTAGACAAGACGGCCTTGATATACAAGCTGTTAGATGAAGGCAAAATTTATTTTCTGAGTCGCCCGCGGCGGTTCGGAAAGAGCTTGTTGGTATCTACGCTCGAGTATTATTTCAAAGGAGAGAAGGAACTTTTCCAAGGCCTTGCCATAGAAAAGTTGGAGAAAAACTGGGAGACGTATCCTGTGTTCCATATTGATTTCAACAGCACCGACTTTACCGACGGACAGGCACTCCGCAACAAGCTCATGGCCTATGTGTCAGAATGGGAGGAGCACTATGGCGTTGTGCCTGTAACCGGCCAAGGCGTTGGCGACCGCTTCGCCCATGTGCTTGAGCACATACACAACACCACAGGCAAGCGCAGCGTGGTGCTCATAGACGAGTATGACAAGCCGTTGCTCGACGTGCTTGACACCGGCTACCGCACGAAAGACACCAACGGCGAGGACATTCTGATAGAGGAGTATAACCGCAACATTCTTAAAGGATTCTACTCCACGTTCAAGGCAGCCGACGCACACCTTCAGTTTGTGCTGCTTACAGGCGTGACGAAATTCTCGCAGGTAAGCGTGTTCAGCGGCTTCAACCAGCCTGCCGACATAAGCATGGACAGGCGCTTCGAGGCCCTGTGCGGCATAACCAAGGACGAGATGGAGGAGGTGTTTCATGACGTTATGGACAATATGGCCGCTGAGCAGGGCGTGTCTCCGAAGGAGATGAGGGAAAAGCTCAGGCAACAGTATGACGGCTACCATTTCGGTCAGCGCCTCACAGACATCTACAACCCGTTCAGCGTGCTTAACGCCTTCAGCAAGGGCGAGCTGCGCGACTTCTGGTTTGCTTCGGGCACACCTACATATCTTATACGCCTGCTCAACCACACACACGAGAACCTTAACGATCTTACAGGCAAGTATTATGACGTGGCCGACTTTATAGACTACAAGGCCGACGCCGAACGCCCCCTGCCCATGATTTACCAGAGCGGCTACCTCACAATAAAGGCCTACGACCCCCTTACAGGCACCTTCATGCTTGACCTGCCCAACAACGAGGTGAAGCGCGGCTTCGCCACAGCCATAGCCAACAACTATCTTCAGCCAAAGGTTCCTGTGCTCTCGGAGATGGCCCAGCTTGTTCGCACACTGGCCGCCGACGACATGGACGCGCTGAAGCGACAGCTTACGGCCTTTTTTGCAAGCATTCCCTACACCATGCGGCGCAAGGAAAACGAGCCGGAGCGCGAGCGCTTTTTCCACTATACCTTCTACCTGCTGTTCCGCATCATCAGCACTTATCTTGTGCTCACGGAGAAGCAGCAGAGCGAGGGCCGCGCCGACTGCATAATAGAAACAAAAACACACATCTACATATTTGAGTTCAAGCTCGACGGCACGGCCAAGGAAGCTCTGCAGCAGATAGAAGCCAAAGGTTATGGCCGACCTTACCTGGCCGACCCGCGCCCCATGCGATGCATAGGCATAAGTTTCTCCTCGAAGACAGGAACTATTGACGATTGGGAAATGAGATGACACAAATGCCTAACAGAAACTCAGAACATTAAGCAAACCTTACACGATGAAACGCAACAACATCATCATATTGTCGGTTATCCTTGCCCTCGGTCTGATCACCATGCTCGCCATGCCGCAGCACAAGGCTGTGAAGCCCGCTGACGAGGCCGCCATAGACCCGGCAGCCATGCAGCGCGTGCTGGGAAAGGTCACGGGCAAGGCAGGGGCATGGCTTGAGGCACGCCGACTCGACTCGCTCAGAAACATCCCCGACTCTATTGGCGGCACGCTGACCTTCAGCGACGGCAGCGCCGCCGTGGGCGTGGTGGTGAGCGACGGCATCAGGATAATGCGCACCGACTCGACCGGACATTACGCCTTCAGACGCGACAAGAACGCAAAGTTTGTGTTCTACACCGTGCCCAACTACTGCGAGGTGCCTGTCCACTCCGACTCCGACTACACCGCCTGCTTCTACCTGCCCATAACGAGAAAGCGCAAGCAGTATGACTTCCGCCTGAAGCGTCTGCCCCACGGCAAGGAGCGCTCCTACAGGATGATCGTCATTGGCGACCCGCAGGTCACAAACGCCATGAACCCGTTCTACACAAGTGGCGACGACAACCCCATCGAGAAAAGCGATGTGGCACGCTTCACCGACGAGACGATGGCCGACATACGCCACACCATAGAGCAATGGCCCAAGGACATGCCCGTCTACGGTCTGAGCATGGGCGATGACGTGCAATATTATGGCGGCTACAACGCCACGCTCGAACGGCAGATACGCGCGGCGCTCGGCAGCTCACGCATGCGCCTGTTCTCCGTCATAGGCAACCACGACCAGGACGGCAACGCCCTCTACCGCAGGAAATGGGAACAGAGCTGGGGACCCACCGACTATTCGTTCGACCGTGGCGACGAACACTATGTGTGCCTCAACAACGTGCAGTTTACAAAGAGCAAAGCCTACTGGTCGCCGGGCGAGCTCACCAACCGGCAGATGCAATGGCTGCGCCGCGACCTCGCCTTCACACCTCGCCACAAGAAGGTGGTGCTCTGCTACCACATTCCCTTCACCTTCGGCACAACGCCCAACGAGAAGGCGCACCCGCTGAACATCACATCGGAGGTGGGCCACTACTCGTCATCGCGCCTCTCTCAGCTCCTCGCCCTGCTGCGCCGCTTCAAGGGCGGCTACGAGCTGTTCTGCGGTCACACCCATTTTGCCATAAACCACGAGATCTCTTTCGAGGGCCACGACATCATGGAACACTGTCATGCTGCCGCCTGTGGCAACATCTGGCAGTCGAACATCAACATCTGCGGCACACCCAACGGCTATTATGTCTACACCTTCGGCGAAGCTGCCATAACCGACTGCTACTATAAAGGCACCTTCTGGCCCGCCAGACGACAGATGACGCTCTTCCGCGCCGACACCAACTTCAACGGCGAGTCGTATGCCAACGACTGGAACCTGCCACGCTCCACCAACATGCTGGTGGCTAACGTGTTCAACGCCGACTCAAGATGGAACGTCACGGTCATAGAAGACAGCATTGAGCACCCCATGTTCCGCATAAGCAGCAGGGGGCAAGACGCCTTTGCCGCGGGCTACCACCACAAATATTGCAAGGCCATGCCCTTCCGCTTCGTGAGCAAGAGCAACGGCTATCTCATCATGAACCACCTCTTCTATTATGAACCGAAACGCCGCAACAGTCATCTCACCGTACGCGCCTACGACCCCTACGGCAACGTGTATGAAGCAAGCAGCTATGAGGTGGTGACGGCGCCGTTCAACAACTTTGCCCACTATTATAAGAGAAGCAAATGAAAACCCTACATGAGAAAGGCGAACAAAACCCGTTTGCAAGACATTTGAAAAGGCCACGCTGGCAGATGTAACCGCATTGTAACATCATTGCAACAGATGTGAACAGGCAAGGGCGTAACTTTGCATCGTGATTCATCAGATCACGACAACAACAAAACTCATCACCGAACAAAAAAAGGACAAGGATATGGAACAGAAATATAAGATTCTGGTAGTGGACGACGAGCAAGACCTGCTCGAAATTCTGAAGTTTAACCTTGAGACCGAAGGTTACGAGGTCGAAACAGCCGCATCGGCAGAAGAGGCTCTGACCCTCGACATCGGCTCGTTCAACCTCATGCTGCTCGACGTGATGATGGGCGGCATGTCGGGCTTCGCCATGGCGCGAAAGCTTAAGGACAACCCTGCCACAGCTGCCATACCCATCATCTTCCTCACGGCACGCGACACAGAGAACGACACGCTGACGGGCTTCAGCCTGGGAGCTGACGACTACATCTCGAAGCCGTTCTCCATCCGTGAGGTGCTGGTGCGCGTGAGAGCCGTCATCCGACGCACAGCCGACCCCGCAACCACGCAGGCCAACGTGCTGCGCTATCAAGGCATAGAGATGAACCTCGACAAGAAGACCGTGACGATTGAAGGCACGGATGTGCCGTTCACCAAGACCGAGTTTGAGCTGCTACACCTCCTGCTCGAGGAGCGTGGCCGCGTGTTCTCACGCCAGGAGCTCATCGACCGCGTGTGGCCCAAGGACGTGCTGGTGCTCGACCGCACTGTGGACGTGAACATTACACGTCTGAGAAAGAAGATCGGACCGTTCGCCAAATGTATCGTCACACGCCTCGGCTTCGGCTACTATTTTGACGCATGAAATAATAAACCCCAATCGGTCAAAAGTTTAAGCTATAGAATTCTTCACTCTTCACTCTTCACTCTTCACTTAATATATGACCATAAAACCTTTCACCATAAGCGTTGGCAACAAGCTGTACCTGAGCGTGCTCTCCGTTTTCGTGCTCTTTGCTGCCGCCTTCATCGTGTTTCAGCAAAGCCGCGAGAAACAATATAAGATCGACTCGCTCAACATTCGCCTGCAAGACTATAACGCCCGCATGGAAGACTGGCTGCAAGAGCGCCCAATGCCATCGGAGGAGGAGCTCGACCGCTATGTGGCAACACATGCCATGCCCGAACTGCGTGTGACCCTTATCAACAGACAAGGAAAGGTGATCTACGACAGCCGCCTGAAAGACTACTCGCAGCTGCCCAACCACCTGTCACGGCCTGAGGTCAAGAAGGCGGTGACAACAGGTTCCGGCTCAACGGTGGAGCGTAACAGCACCACGCTGAACGACTATTTCTTCTACTCTGCCACACGGTTCAACGCCAACGGCCTCATCATACGCAGCGCCTTGCCTTATGACAACAACCTGTCTGAATCGCTCAAAGCCGACCAACACTACATCTGGTTCGCGCTCTCTGCCATGCTGGTGCTCGTCATCATTCTGTATCGCTTCACAAACCGTTTGGGCGACAACATAACGAAGCTGCGCACGTTTGCAACACGGGCCGACCACGGCGAGTCGCTCGACACGGAAGACCTCATCGCCTTCCCCGACGACGAGCTGGGTGAGATTGCAGAGAAGATCGTCAAGATATATAAACGTCTGCAGACCACACGCCAGGAGCAAGACGTGCTGAAACGTCAGCTCACACAAAACATCGCACACGAACTGAAGACACCGGTGGCAAGCATTCAAGGCTATCTGGAGACCATACTCGACAACCCCAACATAAACGAAGACACCAAGGAACAGTTCTTGAGACGCAGCTTCGCCCAAGCCCAACGGCTCACGGCGCTGCTGCACGACATCTCGACCCTGAACCGGCTGGACGATGCACCGACGGAAAGAGATTTTGCCGATGTCGACATAGCCACGATGGTGGAGGGCATAGAGAAAGACACGGCCCTACAGCTCGAAGCCAAGCACATGGCGTTCGTGAACCAGCTGCCGGAGCATCTGGTGGTGAAAGGCAACCAGAGCTTGCTCTACAGCGTGTTCCGTAACCTCACCGACAACGCCATTGCCTATGCCGGCGACGGAACAACGATAAACCTCACGGCCGAGGAGGTGGGCGACGAGTGGCACTTCGCTTTCAGCGACAACGGTGTGGGCGTGCCTGCCGAGCATCTGCCGCGCATCTTCGAGAGGTTCTATCGCGTGGACAAGGGACGCAGCAGAAAGATGGGCGGAACGGGCCTCGGACTGGCAATCGTCAAGAACGCCGTGCTCCTGCATGGCGGAAAGATAAGCGTACATAACCGCCCGACAGGAGGTCTGGAGTTTAACTTCTATATCTTGAAAAACGGGAATAAATGATGGGGCTGATTTCCAAATTATAAATGCAAAAGTTCAGTAAATAAAAAAAAGGCAAACTCGCTGAACCTCACGGTTCTTGAGTTTGCCTTTATTTTTTTAAGCTTTATAACCAATAAGCTTTATAACCTATTGTCATTATTTGACCTCAATGTTCTTCAAGGTCTTCTGCTCTTCCTTGACCTCTTTAGGAATGACCACGGTGAGCACACCGTCAGCAACCTTGGCGCTTATCTTGTTGCGGTCGACGTCGTCGGGCAGAACGTAGGTCTGCTCGTAATTGCTGTAAGAGAACTCGCGACGCAGATAGTGGACATGCTTCTCATCACCGTTCTTGTCGTCTTTCTTCTCTTCCTTGTGCTCAAACTTGTTCTCAATAGCCAGTTTGAGGTTGCCATCATTGTCGATGTTTACGCGTACCCACTCTTTCTTAAGACCAGGCACAGCCACTTCCATCGTATAGTCATCGGCTGTCTCCTTAACGTTTACAGCAGGAGCTGTGGCATTCATGCGGGGCATCAAAGCCGTATCAAAGAAATCGTCGTCAAACCAATTGTTCAACCAATTCTGATTATTGTTTCTACGAGCTAACAACATAATAAAAACCTCCTAATTTCTATTTTTCTCATCCTCTGTTCGGCTTGAGCCTCCCTCGGGACTTCTATTTGTTTTTCTTTAATTAATTATCCATTTTTTGAAAGGTCCACCATTCAGGTCTTCGGTTCCAAGCTCTCGCTCTTCGCTTCCGGGCTTTTCGTTTGCTCTTCGGTTCCAAGCTCTCGCTCTTCCCCTCGGCCCTTTTGGCTTCGGCTTTCACTCAACATAATGCAACACCCGTGCCACAGCGGTTTTACGCACAAGGCATAACCTTCTGGTTGTCAACATTGTCAAAGCCAGATGACATTGTTGCATGAAAAGCCAAAATTTTTAAACTTTGCTGACGGGAAATTAAACAATGCTGACAAAATTTTAACTCATGCTTCGCATGTCTTTTATATGCTGTCAGTGAACAAGGCGACCCATAAAACAAGAAGATTTGCTTGTCTTGTCTAAAGCTTGTAATGAGAAATAATGAAGGAAAACAAAGCTCAAAACAAGCGAACAAAAATGAATAAATATGCAAAAGCAAGAGACGAAACGCATAAATATCCAAAACAGCGGTTGTAAGCAAAAACACACATTTTGCTTTCTGTTTTCAAAATAAAGCGGGGTCTAACTTATTGTTTTTGTTAACAACTCTTAAAAACAGGGTAGTTTTGTCAAAGAGCCTCTTTGAGGCTGTCAAAGGGCCTTAATGAGCTCGTCAAAGAGCCTCTTTGACAACGTCAAATGGGCACTTTCAAATCGTAAGTTGGGCCCTTTTAAAACGACTCTAAAAAAGGCCCGAAAAATGCATAAATATACAAAACTGAGACCAATGTTTTTTCCGTGATCTTTTAACGAAAATGGTCCATTTGTAACCATTAATATTCATAAATTCGTATGATTGCTTTTTTTAAGAAAAGAACATTCTTTGATTTCGATTTTTTCGATAAATTTGTAACAAGATTACAAAAGAGCGCTTACAAAACAACAGTAGAGCTATGAGCAAAGCAACACAACAAGAACATAAAAACCATAAAAGCAGATGACAACAACACGACACACAGCCACAATGGTGGCGGCAGCCTTAATGGCCGTGCTGCTCTCGGCATGCGACAAAGTGTTCGACGTGCATCCTTACGATGTGAGGGTGAAAGGCGAGAAAGGCATGAACGCCAAGCAGGTGGCACTGATAGAAAAAGCCACGCTTGGCAAGGACACCATTCGCTTTGCCTTCATCAGCGACACGCACCAATGGTTCGATGAAACGAAGGCCGAGATAAGAGACATAAACAGACGAAAGGACAGCATCGACTTTGTGGTACACGGAGGCGACATAACCGATTTTGGCGGCACGCGCGAGTTTGAGTGGAGCCGTGACCTGCTGAAGGGTCTCAGTGTGCCGTTCGTGACGCTGCTCGGCAACCACGACTGTCTGGGCACGGGCAACCAGAGCTATGAGGTGATCTTTGGCGACCCCGACTTCAGTTTCATTGCCGGAGGCGTCAAGTTTGTGTGTCTTAACACCAACGCCATAGAATATGACTACTCGCGGCCCGTGCCAAACCTCGACTTCATGGAGCAAGAAACAACAAAAGACGGCGAACGCTTCGACAGAACGGTGCTGTGCATGCACGCACCACCCTACTCGGAGCAGTTTAACAACAACGTGGCCAAGGCGTTCAACTTTTACACCAAGATGTATCCAAGACTCTTGTTCTGCCTTTACGGACACGGACACCAGATGGAGCAACACCGGTTTTTTGACGACGGACCCATCTACTATGAGGTGTGCAACGCCCCGAAGCGACATTATTACATTTTCACCATAACCCACGAAAACTACAGCTATGAGATTATCGACTTTTAAAACCGCGCTCGCCCAGCTGCTGCTCGTCATGGCGGCCTGGTTCTACGCGACCTCGGCTGAAGCAGCCTGTTTCTTGCAACAAGATGAGACAGACATAGACACATCGCTGATAGACACCACAAACACGATAAGCCGATACGACCGGCGCATTCACCGCTACCGTAAGCAATGGAACTCGCTCATACCGACGCAGCACGTCATGCAGTTTTGCGGTAACATGGGTCTGGTGTCGGTGGGCATTGGCTGGGATTATGGCCGTCGCCGACAGTGGGAGACGCAGCTGCTCTTCGGGTTTGTGCCAAAATATGACAGTCACAACGCCAAGATCACGATGACGGTGAAGCAAAACTACATTCCGTGGTCAATCTTCATAAGCAACGGATGGAGCATTGAGCCGCTGCAATGTGGCATCTACCTGAACACGGTGTTCGGCCACGATTTCTGGACCAAGCAGCCAACAAAATATGAGAGCGGCTATTATCCTTTCTCCACCCGCTTGCGTCCGAACGTGTTTGTGGGCGAGCGCTTCACAAAGGCCGTGCCCAACAACCGCCGCAAATATATCAAGAGCCTCAGCTTCTTCTACGAGCTGAGCACCAACGACATCTACGTCATGCACCTCGTCCACACCGGCAGCCTTGGCTTCTGGGACCTCTTCGGTCTGTCATTGGGCATCAAGGCGCAGCTGCTGTAGAGAGGGGCAGGAAGAACTTTCCTAAGGCAAGAATGTCTCTACCTCATCGCTTCAGATGCGGTTTGTCCTTGCCGTTGAAGCTCTTTACCTTCATGCCGAGCTGGTCGGGAAGGATGGCGTTGAGGAAGATGCCCACGAGAGCGGCGAGGGCAAGACCGGAAAAGGTGATGGGGCCAATCTGCACGCCACCGTCGGTGCCATACTGCACGCCGATGGACACCACCAGGATGAGAGCAGCCACAAACACGTTGCGCGATGAAGAGAAATCGACAGAGGTCTCGACAAGGTTTCTCACACCTACGGCAGAGATCATGCCGTAGAGAATGAGGCTCACACCTCCGATGGTTGCTGCTGGCATCAGGGCGATAAGACACGCAAACTTGGGACAGAAGCTGAGCAAGATGGCGAAGCAAGCAGCCAGGCGGATGACCGCAGGGTCAAACACGCGGGTGAGGTTGAGCACGCCCGTGTTCTCGCCATAGGTGGTGTTGGCAGGAGCGCCGAAGACCGAAGCGAGCAGCGTTGCCAGACCGTCGCCACAGAGCGTGCGGTGCAAGCCAGGGTCCTTAATGAAATTTTTGCCCACGGTGCTCTGTATGGCGCACATGTCGCCGATATGCTCCATGATGGTCGCGAAAGCTATTGGGAAGATGGCAATGACGGATGTGAGGACAAGGTCAAAGTTGGGGTCTTTAAGCACAGCAAAGGAGGTGCGCTCCATGTTTAAAGGCGAGCCTATCCATGCTGCCTCACCAAGCTTTGAGAAGTCGACCTCGCCCATGGCTGCCGCCAAGACGTAGGAGCCGAGCACGCCAAGCAAGATGGGAACAATCTTTATGATGCCACGTCCCCAGATGGAAGAGCCGATGACGATGGCTATGGCTGTGATGGCGAGGAGCCAGTTTTGCTGACAGTTGCTGATGGCAGAGCCCGACAGCGTGAGACCAATGGCTATGACCATGGGGCCCGTGACCACGGGCGGAAAGAAACGCATGACCTTGTCGGTGCCAAACATCTTGAGGAGAAAGGCCATGACAAAATAGAGCACCGATGCGGCAGCAACACCCAGACAGGCATAGTTGAGCGCCATCTCGTCGGTGAGACCTTGCGCCACACACAGCTGCTTGACCGAGGCGTAGCCTCCCAAGAAGGCGAAGCTGGAGCCAAGGAAGGCAGGAACCTTCATTTTTGAGACGAGGTGGAAGATGAGGGTGCCTATGCCGGCGAAGAGCAACGTGGCGCTCACATCGAGGCCGGTGATGAGAGGAACGAGGATGGTGGCTCCAAACATGGCAAACAGGTGCTGTATGCCGAGCACCACAAATTTAGGCTTTCCCAATTGTCGGGCATCGTATATGCCCTGGCGGTCTGTGTTCATTACGTTATGGTTTTTCTGTTAAAAAAAAAATTACATCTCAATAAATAACGGACATCCTGTTCTTTTATTGTACTTTTGTTTGAGCACCTACTTAAAAGTTGTAACTTTGCATCTGCAAAGGAAAACAACAAAAGGAAACAAAAAATTCAAGATAACATGACACAAGCCAAAGAAAGACCGTCCGAACGGCTATGGAACGCCGATTACATAAAGGTGATGACCACCAACTTTCTGCTCTATTTCGCCTTCTACCTGCTCACGCCGCTGCTGCCACTGTATCTCAGCGAGCAGTTTGGCGCAACCAAAGACACGATAGGCATTGTGCTGAGCGGCTACACCGTGGCAGCTCTTCTGGTGCGTCCGTTCTGCGGTTATGTGGTCGACAGCTTTGCACGCAAGAAGGTGCTCATGGTGTGTCTCACCGCTTTCTTTGTGTGCTTTGCAGGCTACATCGCAGCAGGCACAATTCTCATGTTTGCCATCTGCCGAACGCTCCACGGCGCACCCTTCGGGGCGGTGACGGTGGCCAACAGCACATGCGCCATTGACGTGCTGCCGGCCTCGCGAAGGAACGAGGGCATAGGGCTGTATGGGTTGAGCAACAATTTTGCCATGGCCATAGCCCCGTCGGTGGGAATATGGCTGCACGATGCGGTGGGCAGCTACATGGTGCTCTTCTGGATTGCCCTCGCGGTGGCCGGCTCTTCCGTGGTCATTGCAGGCACACTGAAACTGCCGGAAAAGGAGATCATAAAAAACAAAGACAAGCTGTCGCTCGACCGCTTCTTCCTGACACGCGCGTGGCTGCTGGCTATAAACATTGCCATGTTTGGCTTCTGCTGGGGCGTGCTCAGCAACTATCTCGCCATCTACAGCAAGGAAGCACTGGGCATTACAGGCGGCACAGGCACCTATTTCGCCATTCTATCATGCGGCCTGTTTCTCTCGCGCCTGCAAGGACGCAAGGCGCTGCGCGACGGCCGACTGACACAAAACGCCATGGAGGGCATGTGTCTGTCGCTCGTCGGCTTCATCTTGTTCGTGGCGGTGCCCCACCCCGTGGCCTACTATCTGTCGGCAGCACTCATCGGTCTGGGCAACGGCCATCTTTATCCTGCCTTCCTCAACATGTTTGTGGCGGTGGCTCGCCATGACCAGCGCGGCACAGCCAACTCGAGCATTCTGACAGGCTGGGACCTGGGCTTCGGCATTGGCTGTCTGCTGGGCGGCGTGGTGGCAGAACATTGGGGCTATGGTGCCGCGTTCTGGATGGTGGCGCTCGAAAACGCTTGCGGTGTCGCGCTCTTCTTCATGGCCGGACGACAATTCTTTATGGCAAGAAAGCGAAGCGAGTGAAGCGGAAGGGGCGTGTGAAGCCATAGGAGCTTAACACGCCTTGAGAGCCCTTGCCTCAGGAACAAGGCTCATAATCATTTCACAACAACCTTCACGGTCTTGCCCTCCGACTTGAGCAGATAGAGACCGGCAGAAGGTGCCGTGAGGGAGCCGCGGCCGTGCATAACAAGACGGCCTGACGGGTCATAGAGCGAGAGATCGGCACCGCTAAGGCTGAACGTGCGGCCTTTGACATTAAGTCTGGCAACAAGGTCGGCAGAGATGTCATCTACGGCGCTCGCCTCAACCTTGTCGTAGATGTAACCATAAGTTGCGGTGCTGTCAAAGTTTGTCCGTTTGTTTGTTTTCACAAGCATGGTGACACGCCCCTCGCTGTCGTAGGTGTAGGTCTGCTTGTTTACCATTTCCAAGAAGGGGAACGAAAGGCTACTGCTGTATGACACAAGGCGACCATCGGCGCGACGCACATATTCAACCTCTTGCTGAACACCGTCTTCCTCATAAAAATAGCGGCAGGTGAGGCCGTCGTCAGACACGTTGTAGCCTTCCTTCGACATTAGCCAACTGTTGCTGTCGCTGTCCCACTCGAAACAGATGTCGAGGGTGCTGTTGCCCGAACCGCACACAACAGTGGGGCTGACGGCCAATGAACGGAAACCGTCATAGCTGTCTTCAAACGGCACGGGCTCGATGTATGAAAACTCGCGGGGCGAGGCGGAAAGGAGCGAACGGCCTGTGAGACCAACAAACCGAGACGTGGCGGCATCCCACGCATATTCGCGAACCCAACATTCGGGACCAAACAACATCTTCTCACATCTGCCCTTAGGAACAATGTTGCCGTTCATGTCTTTTTCACATGTCGTGTAGACGTAGATGTCGCCGTCGAAATGGGCTTCTGTCAACGCCTCAATGTTATCTATCACCCATCCCGCATCGTGCCAACGGCTGTGGGTTATGCTGTGGGCAGCAATGTCGTAGACAGTTTTTTGCGTCATCGCTGTAAACGTTTCGTCTTCGTAGAACACAACGTTCAAACCGTTTCCGGTCTTCTCTTTTTCAGCATAGCGGGCTACATATTCTGTAGTCTCGTCATGCGGATCTTTATAACGATATTCCACTTCGCGCACATTTCCGTTTTCCAGATAGCTATACTCGCGACGCGAGACATAAGAAACCGATGACTCGCCTTCCTGGACAAGGCGGCTGCGACAGACAGCAGCGCGTCCAAGGGCATCGGTCGTGATGTCGAGATATGTGCCATTGCGGTAGGTGAAAGAGAGATTGGCTGCTGCAACCCATGAGTCGCCACTTTTCATGACAAACGTCGGGACAAAGCTGTTAAAAGAAGCATCAGACACGCTGCCCTTACATTTCAGCTGCTTCTGTAAGCAGCCGGCAGAGTCATAGAGACCGATGTAGACGGCGCTGTCCTTGAAGTCTTGCAAACTCTCCCTACGGTTTTTGTCGGCAACGGTGAAGCTGCCGTCGGAACAGAAGCAGACCTCTCCCTCACTTTTTCCGTCGGCATCGTAACGCCTGTATGTTGTGGTGGTAGAACCGTTAGCAGCGCTGTGTCGCTCCTTGGCTATGCCGTGGCCGACCCATGAGCAGGTGTAGGTCTGGGTGGGGAGGTTGGTCGCAGCATCATAACAGGCAGAATGGCGGTTGCCGTTGGCTTCGGTCACAGGCATTTGCAGATACTCGTTGAGCGAGCACACACGCCATGCCTTGGGTGTGAGCTCTGTCGTTTCGCCTACATAAACGACAGAATAAGGCTTTAACATAACGTCGTTCGTCGACGGATCAAGCTGCACATCGGTCATCGAGCCCGACTTCGACACGTTGCCTTCGCCAGCATATTGGGTCTTTATGCATGCGGTCTCGACATAATGGCCGTCAAAGAGCAGGCTATATGTTGTCGTGGTATAATAATCTATCGCTGTGGCTTCGGGCGACGAGTAAGAAAAAAAGGTACAGGTGTTCTGCCCGTTGTCGACCTTTATCTCCGTTCTGTTGGCTGGATAATCCCAACGGTTGGCCACATAGCACCCCTTGGCTTTGAGCCACAACGTCTGCGATATTGATATCTCGGAACCGGAGACGTCATACAGACAATAAGAGCTGCGATAGCCCTCGGGGCCATTGTCGTAAGCGAAGGTGCTCTTTGAGCTCAACACAAGATTTGAGTTGGCAGAGTTGTTCTTATATTCTGTTTCTGATGTTAAACGGTTCAGCTCATCGTATGTGCGGACGGTCTGCTCGGTAGGCGTGCGCTTTTCATTAGTGACATTATAGACAACGCGCTTGGTCCAAAAACCTTGGGCGTTGAGCTCAAACTCATATTCCTTCTTTGATCCGTTGGTCCCTACGACCGACAAGGGCAAACCGTTGGGGGCGTAGGTGTAGGTGTAAGAGAAATTGTCGTTCGTGTTCTGCGATTTGCTTTCATATCTGTAAACAGACGACACAAGACGCTCTGCGGTAGCTGTTGTTGGGGAACATGTCACAGGGCGCGTCACAGGAGCAGGGGCAACATGCTGCACCAGATGCATGTGAGGCATATTTTCTGGAGATGATGTTTGAGCTGTTGTTTGAGCAGAAAGCGCAAGACACGCCATTAGAAGGAGGACTGTTTGGTTCATATAGATAAGGTTGTTTTGTAGACAGCATTAACCAAAAGGCCCACCACCAAGCCGAAAGAGGTTTGGTAGTGGGCCTTATCTTAATCTCCTGTTTTTATAATAGCGGCTATCGTTGCTACAACAAAGACCTTACCGGCTTGTGTTGATGCTGTTTTAAATAGCCTTTAGGAGCTTTCGTTTCTTTTTTAAGCCTCGCCCTTGGTTGTGCCGTCGCCGAAGGGAGCGATTGTGCGGCCACCTGCGGGCTGCTGAATCTTATCCTCGGCGAACTGGATAGGGCCGAAAGTCTGCTCATAGCCTTTGATGTTCTCCTGAAGAGAGAGCATGAGACGCTTAGCGTTCTCGGGAGTCATTACCACGCGGCTGCACACTGCGGGATGCTCCAGACCGGGAAGAGTGCGCACGAAGTCGAGCACTACCTCGCTGGGAGAGTGAGTGATTACTGCCAGGTTGGCGTATTCGCCAAGAGCCACTGCAGGGTTTGTGAACGAAAGACTTGCCTGCTGGGGCTGATTCTGCTGATTGTTGTTGTTGTCCATTGTAAAATGATCGATTTAGATATTTATTAATTTTGTTTGTTTAAACGGCAAAAAAAACTGACGGTATCCTGCCAACTACTGTCGAAAGGGGTGCCGTCAGTCTGTTTGTCTAATGCAAAGGTAACATTATTTTTGAAATTTGCAAAAAATAATGCTATAAATAAATGTTATAATCTAACACAAAAAGGACACACCCCTAAAAAGAGGTATGTCCCTTTTATAACGTCTTATCGTTTTTCTTATTTCTGGTTGTCAGAGAAATCGATAACATTCTTGCGGTTGGCCTGCATGCGCTCATAGTCTTCCTTTGAGCCTACAATCAGACGCTCCCACTCGCGGAGACCTGTACCGGCGGGGATGAGGTGACCGGCGATAACGTTCTCCTTCATGCCTTCCAGACGGTCTACCTTGCCACGGATAGCGGCCTCGTTGAGCACCTTCGTTGTCTCCTGGAACGATGCAGAAGAGATGAAGCTCTTGGTCTGGAGAGCGGCGCGGGTGATACCCTGAAGGATCTGTGTAGATGTTGCGGGCACGGTGTCGCGCACCTGAACCTGACGGAGGTCACGACGCTTCAAGCTTGAGTTCTCGTCGCGCAGCTTGCGGGCCGACACGATCTGACCAACCTTGAGCACATCGCTGTCGCCTGCATCGACAACATACTTCTTGCCCCAGATGCGGTCGTTCTCCTCTGCAAAGTCGAGCTTGTCGACAATCTCCTGCTCGAGGAATGTTGTATCGCCCGGTTCGTTGATCTGAACCTTGCGCATCATCTGGCGAACGATAATCTCGAAGTGCTTGTCGTTGATCTTCACACCCTGCAGACGGTACACGTCCTGAACCTCATTCACGATATACTCCTGAACGGCGGTCGGACCCTTGATGGCAAGGATGTCGCCCGGTGTGATGCTACCGTCAGACAACGGGGTTCCGGCACGCACGGCATCGTGCTCCTGTACAAGGATCTGCTTTGACAGCGACACGAGATATTTCTTCTGGTCACCGGTCTTGCTGGTAACGATGATCTCGCGGTTGCCACGCTTAACCTTGCCCATGGTAACCTCACCGTCGATCTCAGACACAACAGCGGGGTTGCTCGGGTTACGAGCCTCGAACAGCTCGGTTACTCGTGGCAGACCACCGGTGATATCGCCTGCCGAACCGGCAGCACGAGGAATCTTCACGAGGGTGGTACCTGTCTTGACGGTCTGGCCGTCTTCAACAACAACGTGTCCTCCCACAGGGAAGTTGTAGGTACCGATAATCTCGCCATTTGCATCAAGCACATCGCAGGTCGGCACCTTCGACTTGTCCTTAGAGTCGACGATAATCTTCTCGGTAAGACCTGTGGCGTCGTCGGTCTCAGCACGGTACGTTACGCCCTCAACAACATCGTTGAAGCGCAGGGTTCCTGCATACTCGGTAACGATAACGGCGTTGAACGGGTCCCACTTGGCAATGAGATCGCCCTTCTTGACCTCGTCGCCTTCCTTGAAATAGAGTGAAGAACCGTAAGGCACGTTCACTGTTGCAAGGGTGATGTCGGTATGCGGGTCGATGAACTGAAGCTCGGTAAGACGGCTCACAACCATCTCACACTTAATGTCCTTCTCGCCGTCGTTCTCGATGAACGGCACGACACGGATGTCCTCGAAGTGGAGCTTGCAGTCGTTCTTTGCTACGATAGAAGCGTTGGCGGCAGCGTTACCTGCCACACCACCGGCGTGGAAGGTACGGAGCGTAAGCTGTGTACCAGGCTCACCAATGGCCTGTGCGGCAATCACACCTACTGCCTCGCCCATCTGAACCATGCGCTGTGTTGCGAGGTTACGTCCGTAACACTTCATGCAGACACCGTGCTTGCTCTCGCAGGTGAGCACAGAGCGGATCTCAACGCTCTCGATGGGAGAGTCTTCGATGGCCTTGGCGATAGAGTCGGTAATCTCTTCGCCGGCAGCCACGAGCAGCTCGCCTGTTGAAGGATGGATAACATCGTGAACAGACACACGGCCAAGGATGCGCTCTGAGAGTGATGAAACCACCTCATCGCCGTTCTTAAGAGCGGTGCATACGAGTCCGCGGAGCGTACCACAGTCTTCCTCGGTGATGATCACATCGTGTGAGACGTCAACAAGACGACGTGTGAGGTAACCGGCGTCGGCGGTCTTCATAGCGGTATCGGCAAGACCCTTACGGGCACCGTGAGAAGCGATGAAGTACTCGAGCACTGACATACCCTCCTTGAAGTTGGAGATAATAGGGTTCTCGATAATCTGGTGTCCCTCGGCACCTGCCTTCATAGGCTTGGCCATAAGACCACGCATACCTGAGAGCTGCTTGATCTGGTCCTTAGAACCACGGGCACCTGAGTCGAGCATCATGAACACGGCGTTGAAACCCTGGTCAGCCTCGGTCATCTCCTTCATAAGGATAGAGGCGAGGTCGTTGTTGACGTGTGTCCAGGTATCGATCACCTGGTTGTAACGCTCGTTCTCTGTGATGAAGCCCATGTTATAGTTGTCCTGGATGGCACGAACCTCGTCCTGGCCACGGTCAACGATGGCTTTCTTTTCTGGCGGGATGATGATGTCGTCAAGGTTGAACGACAGACCAGCCACATAGGCCATGCGATAACCAAGGTTCTTGATGCCGTCGAGGAACTCGCATGCACGAGCCATACCTACGGCCTTGATTACGCTTGAGATGATGCCGCGGAGGGTCTTCTTAGAGATGATATCGTTGAAGAAGCCTACCTCGTCAGGGATAATCTGATTGACGATAACACGACCTACCGAGGTCTCCACCATGCGGGGCTGCAGCTTGCCGTCGACAAGGTCGGTAACGATAACCTTTACAGGAGCGTGGAGGTCACACTGGCCCTCGTTATGGGCAATGATTGCCTCTTCAGCACCGTAGAAGGTCAGACCTGTGCCCTTGGCACCGGGACGCAGCTTGGTGATATAATAGAGTCCGAGCACCATATCCTGTGAAGGCACGGTGATAGGAGCACCATTGGCAGGGTTGAGGATGTTGTGGCTCTGAAGCATCAGGATCTGAGCCTCAAGCACAGCCTCGTTGCTAAGCGGGAGGTGAACAGCCATTTGGTCACCGTCGAAGTCGGCGTTGAACGCAGTACATGCCAACGGGTGGAGCTGGATAGCCTTACCCTCGATGAGCTTAGGCTGGAACGCCTGGATACCCAGACGGTGAAGTGTAGGAGCACGGTTCAGGAGCACGGGGTGACCCTTCATTACGTTCTCCAGGATGTCCCAGATCACGGGTTCACGACGGTCAACGATCTTCTTGGCGCTCTTGACGGTCTTCACGATGCCGCGCTCGATGAGCTTGCGGATGATGAACGGCTTGTAGAGCTCGGCTGCCATGAGCTTAGGCAGACCACACTCGCCCATCTTCAGCTCAGGACCTACGACGATAACCGAACGTGCAGAATAGTCGACACGCTTACCGAGGAGGTTCTGGCGGAAACGTCCTGCCTTACCCTTGAGAGAGTCGGACAATGACTTCAGCGGACGGTTGCTCTCACTCTTCACAGCGCTCGACTTGCGTGAGTTGTCGAAGAGACTGTCGACGGCCTCCTGAAGCATACGCTTCTCGTTACGGAGAATGACCTCAGGAGCCTTGATCTCTACGAGTCGCTTCAGACGGTTGTTACGGATGATCACACGACGATAGAGGTCGTTGAGGTCGGATGTTGCGAAACGGCCGCCATCAAGCGGCACGAGAGGACGAAGCTCTGGCGGGATAACGGGAATGATCTTCATGATCATCCACTCAGGACGGTTCATGTCCTTGCTGCCGCGGAACGCCTCTACAACCTGCAGACGCTTCAGGGCCTCTGTCTTGCGCTGCTGTGCCGAGTCGTTGTTGGCACGGTCACGCAGCTCGTATGACAGAGCGTCGAGATCGATGTTTGCAAGCAGGTCGTAAATGGCCTCTGCACCCATCTTGGCTATGAACTTGTTAGGATCGCTGTCCTCAAGATAGTCGTTGCTTATTCCGATCTTGTTGTCGAGGATGTCCATGTACTCCTCTTCTGTGAGGAGGTCCATCTTGTGTGAACCGTTCAGCTCGTTGCCTTCCTCGTCGGTACGTCCTGCAAGGGCACCCGGCTGGATAACCACATATTTCTCATAGTAGATTACCGCGTCGAGCTTCTTTGTAGGCATGCCGAGCAGGTAGCCAATCTTGTTGGGCAGAGAACGGAAATACCAGATGTGTGCTACAGGCACCACCAGCTCGATGTGTCCGCTACGCTCGCGACGCACTTTCTTCTCTGTTACCTCAACACCGCATCGGTCGCAGACGATACCTTTGTAACGAATGCGCTTGTACTTGCCACAGGCACACTCGTAGTCGCGTGTCGGACCGAAGATGCGCTCACAGAACAGACCGTCACGCTCCGGCTTGTAGGTACGATAGTTGATGGTTTCAGGCTTGGTTACCTCGCCATACGAATTTTCCAGAATCTCCTCGGGAGAAGCGAGACCGATGGTAATCTTCGTGAAATTATTTTTTACTTTTGTATCTTTCTTGAAAGCCATATCTTATATGAAATATTTAGGGTGTCAGGATTAATCAAGTTTGATGCTCAGACCGAGACCGCGAAGCTCATGGAGCAACACGTTAAGCGACTCGGGGATGCCAGGTGTTGGCATGGGATCGCCCTTGACAATGGCCTCGTAAGCCTTTGAACGGCCGACGGTATCGTCCGACTTGATGGTAAGAATCTCCTGGAGCACATGGCTTGCGCCAAAGGCCTCAAGAGCCCAAACCTCCATCTCTCCGAAACGCTGTCCACCAAACTGTGCCTTACCTCCAAGAGGCTGCTGTGTGATGAGCGAGTAGGGACCGATTGAACGTGCGTGCATCTTGTCCTCAACCATGTGACCGAGCTTGAGGAAGTAGGTGACACCCACGGTGGCGGGCTGGTCAAACTGCTCACCTGTCTCACCGTCATAGAGGTGTGTAGAGCAGAGGTGAGGCAGACCTGCCTTGTCAGTCCATTCAGAGAGGTCCTCAAGATGAGCACCGTCGAAGATAGGCGTAGCAAACTTGACGCCGAGCTTGCGACCGGCAGCACCGAGGATGGCCTCGAAGATCTGACCGAGGTTCATTCGCGAAGGCACACCCAGCGGGTTCAGCACCAGGTCAACAGGACGTCCGTCCTCGAGGAACGGCATGTCCTCCATGCGTACAATCTTCGAAACGATACCCTTGTTACCGTGACGACCGGCGAGCTTGTCACCGACACCGATCTTACGCTTCTTGGCGATGTAGACCTTAGCCATCTGAAGGATACCTGAAGGCATCTCGTCACCGATGGTGATGGCAAACTTCTTACGCTTGAGTTCAGCATCGAGGAGCTTGTACTTGCGTATGTAGTTCATGATGAGCTTCTGGATAAGACCGTTGGTATGGTCGTCCTCTGTCCATCCGTTCGACTGTATGCCGTCATACTCAAGGTTCTTGAGCTGTGTAGCTGTGAACTTGCTGCCCTTTGTGATAATCTCAGCACCGCTGTAGTCTTTCACACCCATAGAGGTCTTGTCCTCGGTGAGGGTGAGGAGCTTGTCAACGAGAATGTCCTTGAGGTCGTCGTTCTTTGCCTCATACTCCTCGTCGATCTTGGCCAGTGTGATCTTGTCCTGTTTCTTCGACTCACGGGTCTTGACAGCGCGTGTGAACAGCTTCTTGTCGATAACGACACCGCTGAGTGAAGGATTGGCTTTCAATGAAGAATCCTTTACGTCACCGGCCTTGTCACCGAAGATAGCACGGAGGAGCTTCTCCTCAGGTGAAGGATCGCTCTCACCCTTTGGTGAAATCTTACCGATCATGATGTCGCCGGGCTCAACACGGGCACCGATGCGAATGATACCGTTGTCGTCGAGATCCTTGGTTGCTTCCTCGCTAACGTTGGGGATGTCGCTTGTGAACTCCTCCATGCCGCGCTTTGTCTCGCGAACCTCAAGAGAATACTCGTCAACATGCACTGATGTGAGCACATCGTCACGGACAATACGCTCTGAGAGCACGATGGCATCCTCATAGTTGTAACCCTTCCAAGGCATGTAAGCCACGAGGAGGTTGCGGCCAAGAGCAAGCTCGCCGTTCTCTGTAGCATAACCCTCGGTAAGGATGTCACCAGCCTTGACACGCTGACCCTTGTTACAGATAGGACGCAGGTCGATGGTCATGTTCTGGTTTGTGCGACGGAACTTGGGTATGCGATACTCCTTAAGAGCAGGCTCGAAACTTACAAACTCTTCTTCCTCTGTGCGATCATAGAGAATACGTATGGTTGTAGCGTCAACGTAGTCGATAACACCCTCACCCTCGGCTGTGATCATGGTGCGAGAATCCTCACACACCTGTTTCTCAATACCTGTTCCTACGATAGGAGCATCATTGTGGAGCAAAGGCACAGCCTGGCGCATCATGTTACATCCCATGAGCGCACGGTGACCGTCGTCGTGCTCGAGGAAAGGAATGAGTCCGGCAGAAACCGAACCGATCTGCTGAGGAGCAACGTCCATGAGGTCTACCTCTGAGGGAGGCACAACAGGGAAGTCGGCATCCTGACGACACTTAACGACATCGCGGATGAAGGTTCCGTCGGGACGAAGAGGTGCGTTTCCCTGACCGATGATGTGATCTTGCTCTTCTTCGGCTGTGAGATATACAACATCCTCGTTCTTCAGGTCAACGACACCGTTGGTTACCTTGCGATAAGGTGTCTCGATGAAGCCGAGGTCGTTGATTGTAGCGTAAACGCAAAGAGAAGAAATAAGACCGATGTTAGGACCCTCAGGGCTCTCAATAGGACAGAGACGACCGTAGTGGGTATAGTGAACGTCACGCACCTCGAAACCTGCACGCTCACGCGACAGACCGCCAGGACCAAGAGCCGAGAGACGGCGCTTGTGTGTGACCTCAGCCAACGGGTTGGTCTGGTCCATGAACTGAGACAGCGGGTTCGTTCCGAAGAACGAGTTGATAACGCTCGAGATGGTCTTTGCGTTGATAAGATCGGTCGGTGTGAACACCTCGTTGTCGCGCACGTTCATGCGCTCACGGATGGTGCGGCTCATACGGGCAAGACCGATAGAGAACTGGTTGCTCAACTGCTCACCCACTGTGCGTACGCGACGGTTAGAGAGGTGGTCGATATCATCGACGTTGGCGTTGGAGTTGACCAGCTGGATGAGATACTTGATAATCTCTATGATGTCATCCTTTGTGAGGACACGAATGTCAGAATCGGTAGAGAGACCGAGCTTGCGGTTGATGCGGTAGCGACCAACCTCACCGAGATCATAACGCTTGTCTGAGAAGAACAGGTTCTGGAACACCTCGCGAGCTGATGCGTCATCAGCAGGATCGCTGTTACGCAGCTGACGGTAGATGTAAAGCACAGCCTCTTTCTCAGAGTTGCTGGGATCCTTCTGAAGGGTGTTGAAGATGATTGCATATTTGCTTGCAGCCTCTGCATCCTTGTGGAGAAGAATTGAAGCGGTGCCGCTCTCGAGAATTTCATCAATGTTATCCTCTGTGAGCTCTGTCTCACGCTCCATAATCACCTCGTTACGCTCGATAGATACAACCTCACCGGTATCCTCGTCTACGAAGTCTTCGTTCCAGCTCTTCAGCACACGGGCAGCAAGCTTGCGACCAATGGCAGCCTTCATGTTCTTCTTGTTGACCTTAATCTCCTCAGCAAGGTCGAAAATCTGAAGGATGTCCTTATCAGTGTCGTAGCCGATGGCACGGAGAAGAGTTGTTACGGGCAATTTCTTCTTACGGTCGATGTAAGCATACATCACGTTGTTGATGTCAGTGGCAAACTCGATCCAAGAGCCCTTGAACGGAATGATTCGTGCAGAATAAAGCACGGTTCCGTTAGCATGAACACCCTGTGAGAAGAACACACCGGGTGAACGGTGCAGCTGTGACACAACAACACGCTCGGCACCATTGATTACGAACGTGCCGTTGCTTGTCATGTAAGGGATAGTGCCAAGAAAGACGTCTTGTATGAATGTACCGAAATCCTCGTGATCGGGGTCAGTACAATAAAGTTTCATCTTAGCCTTCAAGGGAACACTATAGGTCAAGCCGCGCTCCAGACACTCATCAATTGAGTAGCGGGGCGGGTCGATATAGTAGTCAAGGAATTCAAGAACAAAATTGTTTCTTGTGTCCGTGATGGGGAAGTTCTCAGAGAAGACCTTATACAAACCGTCATTCTTGCGCTCCTCAGGTGGCGTATCCAACTGAAGGAAGTCTCTAAACGACTTTAGCTGCACGTCGAGAAAATCCGGATAGGGCATCGGATTGTGGACGCTGGCAAAATTTACTCTGTTATCAACAATTTTTGAAGCCATTAGAAGATATTAATAGGGTGTTGAAAAATCTAAAAGTTTTAAAGACACAAAAAGGTTAGAACCCGCCTACTTAGCAGATTCTAACCATTAATATGAAAGTAAGAACAAAGGCTGAAAAAATTCAACCTTTATTCCTTACAAGATGCTTGATTACTTCAGCTCTACCTTAGCACCAGCCTCTTCGATAGCCTTCTTCAGGTTCTCAGCCTCTTCCTTAGAAAGACCTTCCTTGATTGTTGAAGGAGCACCGTCTACGAGATCCTTAGCCTCTTTCAGACCAAGACCGCAAGCCTCCTTAACAGCCTTTACAACCTGGAGCTTTGCGCCACCAACCTCAGCGAGAACAACGTCGAATGAAGACTTCTCCTCAGCTGCGTCAGCTGCACCAGCAGCGGGACCAGCAGCTACAGCTACAGCTGCAGCAGCGGGCTCGATTCCATACTCGTCCTTCAGGACTGTTGCCAACTCATTTACTTCCTTTACTGTAAGATTTACTAACTCTTCAGCAATAGCTTTGATATCTGCCATTTTATTTTAATTTTTTTATTTTTTTTTGTTAATGTTTGTTTGAAATATTACTCAGGACGCTCTCCTAAAGTCTTGAGAACACCATGAATTGTGTTGCCACCTGACTGCAAAGCAGAGATAACGTTCTTTGCGGGTGACTGGAGCAGTGCAACGATATCTGCAATAACCTCGTTCTTGCTCTTCAGAGAAACCAAATCCTCAAGCTGGTTAGCCTGGAAGAATGACTCCTCAGCGTAAGCTGCCTTGAGGGCGGGAACACCTGCCTTCAGGTAATCCTTATCCTTCAGAAGCTTAGCAGGAACATTAGCGGTCTGAGCGAACATCACAGCTGTGCTGCCCTTCAGTGCTCCATAGATGGGCTCAAAATCTACGTCAGATGCCTCGAGAGCCTGGTGAAGAAGGGTGTTCTTAACAACAACCATCTTGATACCGGCCTTGAAGCACTTGCGACGAAGGTCGCTTGTAACCTCTGCATTGAGTCCGTGAACGTCGACCAGATAGAAATGAGGATACTCCTTCAGTTTCTGACCGAGTTCAACAATAATAGTATCTTTTACTTCTTTTTTCATTGTACAAAACTTTTAGAGTTACTCACAAGTCTTAGGATCAACCTTGATACCCTTACTCATAGTGCTAGAAATAAAGATACTCTTGATGTATGTACCTTTAGCAGCAGCAGGCTTCAGTTTGTTAACAGTAGCGATGAACTCCTTGGCGTTCTGGAAAATCTGCTCCGATGTGAAGCTAACCTTACCTATAGAGGTATGGATGATTCCAGCCTTGTCAACCTTGAAGTCGATCTTACCCTGCTTAACCTCCTTAACTGCCTTAGCAACGTCCATAGTAACAGTGCCGCTCTTGGGGTTAGGCATCAGGCCACGGGGACCGAGTACACGGCCGAGGGGACCAAGCTTACCCATGCATGAGGGCATTGTGATGATAACATCAACATCTGTCCAACCACCTTTGATCTTCTCGATATACTCGTCAAGACCAACATAGTCGGCACCTGCCTCTTTGGCAGCAGCCTCGTGATCAGGTGTACAGAGACAGAGAACGCGGGTAACCTTACCGGTTCCGTTAGGAAGAGAAACGACGCCACGAACCATCTGGTTTGCCTTGCGAGGGTCTACACCCAGGCGAACGTCGATATCGAGAGATGCATCAAACTTAGTGGTGGTAATGTCCTTCACCAGCTGTGATGCCTCTTCCAAAGAGTATGCTTTCCCTGCTTCAACCTTATCAGCGACTGATTTCTGATTTTTTGTCAGTTTACTCATTTTCTTAATTGAAGTTTAATTATTATTCAGGGAAGTCCCCTTTCACAGTAATACCCATACTTCTAGCTGTACCGGCTATCAGTCTCATGGCTGACTCTACTGTAAAACAGTTGAGGTCATTCATTTTGTCCTCTGCAATAGCCTTTACCTGCTCCCAAGTTACACTTGCGACCTTCTTACGGTTAGGCTGAGCAGAACCGCTCTTTACCTTAGCTGCCTCCTTGAGCTGCACAGCTGCAGGAGGAGTCTTGATAACAAAGCTGAATGACTTGTCGGTGTAGTAAGTGATAACGACAGGAAGAATCTTTCCGGCCTTATCTTGGGTTCTGGCGTTGAACTCTTTGCAGAATCCCATGATGTTGATACCCTTAGAACCCAGTGCGGGTCCTACTGGAGGAGAAGGATTCGCAGCGCCACCTTTAATCTGTAATTTGATTAATCCAGCAACTTCTTTAGCCATTTCTTTTTTGTTATAATTAAATGATTAATATAAAAGCAAGAACTGTTAGAATCGTAACACCCTATCAGCCTTCCTTTTCAACCTGCATAAAACTAAGCTCCAACGGAGTTTTACGTCCGAAGATCTTAACCATCACCTTGAGTTTCTTCTTCTCGGCATTCACCTCCTCGATAACACCACTAAAGCCGCTGAATGGGCCGTCAGTAACTTTGACAGTCTCATCAACAACATAAGGAATCTCGATATCATCCTGCAGTTCGGTTTCTTCAACGTTACCGAGCATGCGGTTGATGTCGCTTTGAGGAACAGGTGAGGGGTTGTCTAAACCACCGAGAAATCCCAACACGTTAGGCATAAATCGAAGAGTGTGAGCAACGTCTCCTACGAGGTTAGCCTCTACAAAGACGTATCCAGGAAGAGAAATCTTTTCCTTCACTACACGCTTACCATTACGCAAAGAGGCATGTTTTTCCATAGGCAAAAGCACCTGAAAAACATGTTTCTGAAGCAACGCGTTGTGCTTAAGTTCGGCATCGATATACTCTTTAACCTTTGCCTCCTTACCGCTTACAGCGCGAAGGACATACCAATTTTTAGTTGTTGTTGCCATCTTCTCTTAAACGTTAACCGGGATAGACCATACTCATAACCCACTTGAAAAGTGAGTCCATAGCAAACACTACCAATGCAATGACAAGGGAAGCAGATAATACAATCGCTGCACTGTGTGTAAGCTGGGCACGTGTTGGCCAAGTAGTCTTATGCGCAAGTTCGTCGTAACAAGCCTTGCAATAATTTACTATCTTCTTAAACATATTATCTTCTTTTTGGCACGGAATGAGAGGCTCGAACTCCCGACACCTGGTTTTGGAGACCAGTGCTCTACCAACTGAGCTAATTCCGTAAGTATTCCCGCACCGCACATAGCAGTGCGGGAATTTGTATGTTCTAAAAGCTTGACCTTTCGGTCACGACTTATTAGTCCTCAAGGATCTCAGTGATCTGACCTGAACCTACTGTACGACCACCCTCGCGGATAGCGAAACGAAGGCCCTGGTTCAGAGCTACTGCGTAGATGAGCTCAACCTCAATCTCTACGTTGTCACCAGGCATAACCATCTCAACTCCCTCAGGAAGCTTGATCTCACCGGTGCAGTCCATTGTACGGAGGTAGAACTGAGGACGATACTTGTTGCCGAACGGAGTGTGACGACCACCCTCTTCCTTCTTCAGTACATAGATAGAAGCCTTGAAGTGCTTGTGAGGCTTGATCTGTCCGGGATGGCAGAGCACCATACCACGCTTGATCTCGTTCTTGTCGATACCACGGAGGAGCAGACCTACGTTATCGCCAGCTTCACCCTCGTCAAGAATCTTGCGGAACATCTCAACACCAGTAACAACTGACTTCTTGTCCTCGCCGAGACCGAGCAGCTCAACCTCGTCACCTACCTTAACACGACCAGTCTCGATACGACCAGTAGCAACGGTACCACGACCTGTGATTGAGAATACGTCCTCGATAGGCATCAAGAAAGGTTTGTCGAGATCGCGAGGAGGCTCCTGAATCCATGTATCAACAGCATCCATCAGCTCCATTACCTTGTCAACCCACTTCTCAACACCGTTCAGGGCGCCGAGTGCAGAACCACGAACAATAGGAGTATCCTCCTCATAGCCGTACTGGTCAAGGATCTCGCGAACCTCCATCTCTACGAGCTCGAGCATCTCCTCGTCCTCCACCATATCGCACTTGTTCAAGAAAACGACCATGCGAGGAACGTTCACCTGACGAGCGAGCAGGACGTGCTCACGTGTCTGAGGCATAGGACCGTCAGTTGCAGCAACAACGAGGATAGCACCGTCCATCTGAGCAGCACCAGTAACCATGTTCTTTACATAGTCGGCGTGTCCCGGGCAGTCTACGTGTGCGTAGTGACGTTTAGCTGTTTCATACTCGATGTGAGCAGAGTTGATGGTGATACCACGCTCTTTCTCCTCAGGAGCATTATCAATCTGGTCGAAAGACTTTACATCCTCGCCACCGAAGCCCTTGTCGTGAAGAACCTTAGAGATAGCAGCGGTCAGAGTAGTCTTACCATGGTCAACGTGACCAATCGTACCAATGTTAACGTGCGGTTTGGTGCGCACAAAAGTCTCTTTAGCCATAGCTTTTATTATTTTTTATATATAAATTAAATAATCTGCTTTCTTCCGTTCCTTAGTTAGTTCTCTAAAGAACTGCCTTGCCTTAGGTTTTCTAAAGAAAAGATCCATAGGTTGTTAAAAGAACAAGAAGTGAGCTGTAACTGAGAGTTGAACTCAGGACCTCTTCCTTACCAAGGAAGTGCTCTACCACTGAGCTATTACAGCATTGTTGAGCGGAAAACGGGGCTCAAACCCGCGACCCCCAGCTTGGAAGGCTAGTGCTCTATCAACTGAGCTATTTCCGCAAGATTAAAAAACTTCTGTGGGTGGTGATGGATTCGAACCACCGAAGGCATAGCCAGCAGATTTACAGTCTGCCCCATTTGGCCACTCTGGTAACCACCCTAAAGTTTGTTTTAGAATAAACCTCAACTCTTCATCTTTCGTTTGAGCCTCTTGTCGGATTCGAACCAACGACCCCGAGATTACAAATCACGTGCTCTGGCCAACTGAGCTAAAGAGGCATACAATGCAGCCGTTAGACGTGTCGTTTAGGACCTCTTCTAAAACGGCTGCAAAGATACGGATTATTTTTTAACCTCCAAAACTTTTCCGCTTTTTTTTTCAAAAAAGATGCAATTTTAGGCTTTTTCAGCCTTTTTTGGAGGTTTCAGCTTATTTCTCGTGCTTTTTCTCCTTGAATCGTGTGAGCTGCACCTTCATTGCATCAACACACAGATCAACGCCCTCTTCGAAGGTGTCGGCAGTCTTTTCAACAAACAATGTTGTGCCTGGCACAGCAACGGTAAGACTGGTTTCCTTATTTTGAACCGTGGCTGGCTTAACGACCTTAAGCTGCACCTCCACGTTTTTGATATCCTCAAACGATTTTTCAAGCTTGGCTACCTTCTTTTCGATGAAAGCCTGCAGTTTCTCAGTAGCGTCGAAATGAATCGACTGAATCTTAATGTCCATAGTTACCTCCTGTTTTTAAAAGGTTAGGCCCTGGGATGGGCGTTAGTATAAACTTGCTTCAGCTGTTCGAACGTTGTGTGCGTATATTTTTCCGTAGTGGATATTGACGCATGCCCGAGCAGCTTCTGCACACTCTCTATGTCGGCCCCATTGTTGAGCATTGCCGTCGCAAACGAGTGGCGCAGCACATGAGGCGACTTTTTTTTCATTGTTGTGACAAGCGACAGCTTTTCTCTCACTATGCGTTGCACCTGAGCCCGCTTTATGCGTTCTCCCTTTTCTGTCACGAAGAAGGCGCCGTCGGGTTTACCCTCCCCTGTCAGCTGGTCACGCATTTTCACATATCGCTCCATCGCAGCTTTCAGTTCCTGTCCGAAAGGCACGACCCGTTGTTTGTCGCCTTTACCTGTGACCGTGAGCTGAAGACTTTCATAACTCACATCATTATTATTAAGAGCGACCAGTTCGGCGAGCCTCACACCTGTGGTGTAGAAGAATAGTAATAAGGTACGCGCGCGTACATCTTTATAGGTATCCTCCCATTTCATGTCGTCAAGCAGACTATCCATCTGCTTTTCGCGCACAAAACACGGCAGAGGTTTCTCGTTTTTCGGACCTTCAAGCATGTGGGCCGGGTCGCGCTCTACAAGATGTCTTGACAGAGCGAAGCGAAAGAGCATCTTTACAGCAGAGAGACGTCTGTTAACAGAAGCCGACTTGTTGCCTCGTTCCATCATGTGCTCCATCCAGTCGCGAATGATGTCGGCATCGACGGTCTGCCAGGTGAGAGCCTCATCCCTGTCGGTAAAGAAGGTCTCAAAATCGAGAAGGTCATCATGATAAGCCTTCACGGTAAGCGGCGACCGGTTTTTCTCATAACGCATGTATCTGAGAAATTCGTCTGTTATCTTAGTCATTGCCATCACTTATCTTTTCGCCAACGAAAATAGTGAATAAAAACGACACGACCAAATTTTTTACAAACTTTTAGCAATCTATTTTTAACAAAAAGGGAAAAAGGTGTTTCTACAGGAGCAAAAAACTTAGAAAGAAGCATAAGAACGGCGCGACAGAACGAAAAGAACGGCGCGACAGACCCATAAGAACAGGTTCTACTGACCTTAAAGGCCGTTTCAGCAAAAGCAAAAGCGACGATAGAAAGAGACTGCCGGCAGCAACGAGAATGGAGAAACTGCGCAAACGCAAAAAAGGTGACAAAACAGTTTGCTCAAAGGCAAATTGCTTTGTCACCTCTATGGCTTAAGAACCGCCGCCGTCTACGGCCACGGTGCCATTATATCTGATGATTAAAACGTTGCTTATATCCGGGGAAAGACACCTCCTGTAAAAGTTTGTTTGTCTTTAAATACACGTTCGCTTTTAGGTTTTCTTACTCCTCGTTAGCACGAAGCTGCTGAACGTAGATAGCGTGTTCCATCTTGAGACGCTTCAGTACAGACGGCTTGTTATACTGCTGACGAGCACGGAGCTCCTTGATAACACCTGTCTTTTCGAATTTTCTCTTGAACTTCTTGAGAGCTCTTTCGATGTTCTCACCATCTTTTACCGGTACGATAATCATTGTTTTTGCTTTACTTTTTTAAATTTGACTTTAATTTATTTCTTTTCAAAAATGGCTTTCACCACTTTCGGACTGCAAAATTACTGCTTATTTCTCAAATACACAACTATTTAGCCCATTATTTGCGTTTTCAGCCACTAAAAACACGAAAATGGCGCTGTTTAGCGTCATTTACAACGGCGCACAAGCCTCGTGCAACCACGCACGCTCATCTTCATCGAGCAACGGGCTCAAACGCTCCTCCACCATGGCATGATATTGGTCAAGCCATTCACGCTCCTCTGATGTGAGCATGTCCACATCTATAGGTGTCTTGTCTATGGGGCAGAGCGTGAGAGGTTCAAACTGAAGGAAGCGTCCAAACTCGGTTTCTCTGTAAGGCGTGATAAGCAGCGTGTTCTCCGTGCGCACGCCGAAGTGACCTTCAAGATACAAGCCTGGCTCATCGGTCACAGTCATGCCGGCATGCAGAGGGGCTGGCTTCCACTCCTGACGTATCTGGTGGGGGCCTTCATGAACGCTAAGATAAGAGCCCACGCCGTGACCTGTGCCGTGCATGAAGTTCATGCCTTCACGCCACATCGCCATGCGCGCCGCTGCATCGAGCTGCGTGCCTGCTGCACCATCTGGAAACTTGAGGTTCTGCAACTGTAGATGTCCCTTAAGCACAAGTGTGTAGACACGTCGTTGCTCCTCGCTCACTGGCCCAAGGGCGATGGTGCGCGTGATGTCGGTAGTGCCGTCTTCATACTGTGCTCCCGAGTCGATGAGCACCAGTCCGTGAGGCTTCAACGCAGCATCTGTCTGCTCCGTAGCTTCATAATGGACGATGGCTCCATGTTGCTCATAGCCGGCAATGGTGTCGAATGACACATCGCGGAAAAGCGGCTGTTCGGCTCTCAACTGCAAGAGCTTATCGGCAATGCTCATCTCCGTCTGACCGCCCTGCTCCACCGCTGGCTTAAGCCAACGAAGAAAACGCGTCATAGCCACACCGTCACGCAACATGGCGTTGCGGAAGCCCTTGATCTCAGCCTCGTTCTTCACGGCCTTCATCATGGGCACGGGCGATGGTGCGCGGAGCACATTAAGCTTCGAGGCGGCACGCATGAGCGTGTAGTTTACCTCGTTGGGGTCGAGCAATATGTTGTAAGCATGATAATGGCGCAAGGCGTGAGCCACGTCGGCATAGCTGTCCACACCTATGCCCTCGCCTTTCAGATACTCCAAGACCTCTGGCGTGAGCTTCTCCTTATTTATATATAACGTCGTTTCGTCGGGAGCAACAAGCAGATAAGCCACAAACACGGGTGTGCAATGAACATCGGTGCCGCGCAGATTGGTGAGCCACGCAATGTCGTCGAGAGCACACACGAGCATGCCGTCAGCATGGCAGCGTGACAGCTGTCGGCGCAGACGTGACAGTTTGTCGCTTGCCGACTCGCCAGCATAGCACATCGGCTGCACCTCCACCTTGTTGTCGGGCACGGCAGGGCGGTCTTCCCAGATCTGGTTCAACGGATCGAGATTGGTGCGCAACGTCATTCCGCCATTGGAGCGCAGGTCTGCAATGAGCGCCTCCACCTCAGCAGAAGAGCAGCAAGAGCCATCTATCGCCACCTCTGTAAGCGACGTTGTCTCAACCTGTTGCCACAACCACAGGGCAATGGTTGGCATTCCCGCCACTCTCTCTTTCATAAGCTCAAACCCTGTGCCGCTCAACTGGTTAGCGGCGGCTATAAAATAGCGCGAGTCGGTCCACATGGCGGCACTGCTCATGGTCACCACAGCCGTGCCCGCCGACCCGTCGAAGCCCGAAATCCATTTTCGTCCCTCCCATCGTGCTGGCACATACTCGCTGTTATGCGGGTCAGTGCTTGGGAAAATGAAGGCTGCAAGATGCTCGCGTTTCATCACACGGCGCAGCTGCTCAACGCGTTCTGCTATAATATTAGTCATAAAGAATGGTGTTTTTGTAAAATTCACATTACAAAGTTACGATTTTTAAGAAATAACAACAAATTAAACTCAAAATAAATGGTGGATATAAATCTATTTTTTATAACTTTGCAATCGGAAAGGTTAGCCGAGCCTCACAATCGCTTCCAAAGAGGAAGATTGAAGACAACATGGCAACCCTGCACAGATGTGCCAAACCGTTATGGCACACTATTTGCAAATCAACAGATAGAAAGCTTAAAGACAAAAAGTTTAAAAGCTACAAGACATAAAGCTTAAAGACAAAAAGTCGAAAGCTAAAAAAGGAAAGCTTAAAGACGAATTGTTCAAATAAACTTAAAAATATAATTTAGTTATGGCATTTTTAACTAACGAGAAACTCGTGATCGTCGGAGCCGGCGGCATGATTGGTTCAAACATGGTTCAGAGCGTTCTTATGCTCGGTCTTACTCCTAACATCTGTCTTTATGACATCTATGAGCCCGGTGTTCATGGCGTGTTCGACGAGATGCAGCAGTGCGCTTTCCCCGGTGCTAACATCACATACACCGTAAACCCCGAAGAGGCTTTCACAGGTGCTAAGTATATCATCTCTTCAGGTGGTGCTCCCCGTAAAGAGGGCATGACACGTGAGGATCTGCTCAAGGGCAACTGCAAGATTGCTGCCGACTTTGGCGACAACATCAAGAAGTATTGCCCCGACGTTAAGCATGTGGTTGTTATCTTCAACCCCGCCGACGTTACCGCTCTTACCGCTCTCATCCACTCTGGTTTGAAGGCTAACCAGCTGACCTCTCTCGCTGCCCTCGACTCTACACGTCTGCAGCAGGCTCTCGCCCTCGAGTTCGGCGTACAGCAGGACAAGGTTACTGGCGCTCACACCTATGGTGGCCACGGCGAGCAGATGGCCGTATTCGCTTCACAGGTTAAGGTTGACGGCAAGCCCCTCGCTGAGATGGGTCTGTCTGACGAGCGTTGGGAAGAGATCAAGCACCACACCGTACAGGGTGGCTCAAACATCATCAAGCTGCGTGGCCGCTCTTCATTCCAGAGCCCCGCTTACAACGCTGTTAAGATGATTGAGGCTGCTATGGGTGGCGAGAAGTTCACTCTGCCCGCTGGCTGCTATGTAAGCGACGAGAAGCTCGGCTTCAAGAACGTTATGATGGCTATGCCTACCACTATCGATGCCACTGGTGTTCACTACGCTGAGCCCACAGGTACAGAAGAGGAGATGGCAGCTCTGGCTAAGTCGTACGAGCACCTGTGCAAGATGCGCGACGAGATCGTAGAGCTCGGCATCGTTCCTCCCGTAGCTGAGTGGAAAGAAATGAACCCCAACCTCTAATTTGTTTTAGAGACCTATCTTTCGCAAACATTTATTTGTTAAAGATATATTTAAAGGATGAAGCCCATACCTATTGGGCCTCATCCTTTTTTTATTGATAAGTAGGTGTTCAAAATTAATCGCATATCTGAATTTTACAAGGCCAACACAAAATAAGAAATAAGGGTATAATTATCCGAAATAAAGACACATGGTTATTGAATTGTTTTTTGTAATTTTGCAAAAACAACAGGAAATTTCAGTAAAAGCATGAAGACGATAAAGGATATGACATTTGGCGGCGAGCGTCCGCTGTTCGAATCGCACAACCTGCGCATGGAGAACATCACCATCAGCGACGGCGAGTCGGCCATTAAGGAGTGTACCAACCTCGAAGCCGACGGCTGTAGATTCTTCGGCAAATATCCGTGGTGGCACGTCGATGGCAGCGTGATAACCAACTGCTACTTTGCCCCCGAGTCGCGCTCGGCCATCTGGTATTCGTACAACATGACGATGCGCGACTGCGTGATTGACGGCCCCAAATTTTTCCGCGAGATGAAGAACGTGGAGCTTGAGAACGTCACCATTAACGATGCCGACGAAACCTTCTGGAACGTTGAGAACCTGAAGCTGAAGAACGTGACGCTTCACGATGGCACCTACCCCTTCATGGGCTGCCGCAACGTGGAGATTGACGGACTGGTGAGCGACTCTAAATATGTGTTCCAGTATGTTAAGCATGCCGTTATACGCAACGCAAAGATTACGACCAAAGACTCGTTCTGGGAGACCGAAGACATCACCGTCTACGACTCGGTGCTCGACGGCGAATATCTTGGTTGGCACTCGAAGAACCTGCGCCTCGTGCGCTGCCACATTGCCGGTGAGCAGCCGCTGTGCTACGCCGAGAACCTGGTGCTTGAAGACTGCACCTTCGACCCTGCCTGCGACCGCGCCTTCGAATACAGCACCGTGCAGGCCACCATCAGCGGACACATCGAGAACATCAAAAACCCGACAAGCGGACACATCGTGGCCGACAGCATCGGCTCAATAACCATCAACGAGAACGTGCTACAGCCTGCCGACTGTAAGATTGAGACAAGAAACAAAGCATAAAGGTTATATGCTTAAGTAGGTGTTTTTTGTATTTTTGCAAAACAAAAGGACGTTATGACACAATTTAATTTTGACAAACTGACCCAGCGACGCGGCACCAACTCATACAAATGGGACGAGACCGACGACCCCGACGTGATACCCGTATGGGTGGCCGACATGGACTTTGAGACAGCTCCTTGCATCGTCAGGGCGTTGCAGGAACGTGTGGCGCACGGCATCTTTGGCTACACCTTCGTGCCAGAGAGCTATTATGAGGCCGTGATCAGTTGGTTCTGGCGCCGACACCATTGGCGCATCGACCGCAGCTGGATTGAATATACATCAGGCGTGGTGCCAGCCCTCTCGGCCACCATCAAGGCCCTCACGCAACCGGGCGACAAGGTGCTGGTTCAGACACCCGTCTACAACTGCTTCTTCTCATCCATACGCAACAACGGTTGCGAGATTGTGGAAAGCCCATTGCAACGCTCGGCCAACACTTATGTCATCAATTTTGACGACCTCGAGCAGAAGCTATCCGACCCTGCCGTAAAGCTGTTCGTCCTCTGCAACCCTCACAACCCTGCGGGCCGTGTGTGGACACCAGACGAGCTGCGCCGCATGAACGACCTGTGTCTGCGTCACGACGTGCGTGTGGTGAGCGACGAGATTCACTGCGAACTCACCATGCCTGGCTACACCTACACGCCCTTTGCCAGCGTGAGCGACGAGTGTCTCAACAACTCGGTGACGCTCAACTCGCCATCGAAGTCGTTCAACACCGCCGGCCTGCAAATTGCCAACATCATCAGCAACGATGCCACCATACGCCAACGCATCAACCGCGCCATCAACATTAACGAGGTGTGCGACGTCAACCCCTTCGGCGTCATAGCCCTACAGGCTGCCTACAACGAGGGCGAAGCATGGCTCGACGCTCTGAAAGCATATCTCCATGCCAATTACGTCGCCCTGCAAGCCTTCTTTAGCGAGCATCTGCCACAGCTTGCCGTGACCAAGCTCGAGGGCACATACCTTGTGTGGGTAGACATAAGCTCCACGGGCCTCGACGCCGACACGCTGACCGACCGTCTGCTGCACGAAGCCAAGGTTATGGTGAACAGCGGAACGATGTATGGACGCGAGGCGGGTAAGCAGTTTATACGCATCAACATTGCCTGTCCGAAAGCACGACTGATGGAAGCATTGAAACGCATAAAGCTTGAAATAGACAACCTATCAACCCTTTAAAAGATATGAGAGACAATTATAAATTTGAAATTTGCGCCAACGGCGTAGAGAGCTGTATCGCCGCACAAGAAGGCGGTGCCGACCGTGTAGAGTTGTGCGCCGGCATACCCGAAGGAGGCACTACCCCATCGTATGGTGAGATAAAGACCGCACGACGTGTGCTCACAACAACACGTCTGCACGTCATCATACGTCCGCGCGGCGGCGACTTCCTCTACTCGCCCCTCGAACTGGAGCGCATGGCTGCCGACATCGACATTGCCCGTGAGCTTGGAGCCGACGGCGTGGTGTTTGGCTGTCTACGCCCCGACGGCAGTCTTGACACCGAGGCCAACGCCATGCTCATGGAGCACGCCAAAGGCCTGTCGGTGACCTTTCACCGTGCCTTCGACCGTTGCGCCGACCCGCGCAAAGCCCTTGAAGAGCTGATAGCCCAAGGCTTCGACCGCATTCTCACCTCCGGCCAGCAGCCCACAGCCCTTGAGGGCACACCCCTGCTGAAAGAGCTGCATGAGCAGGCCAATGGCCGCATCATTCTCTTGGCCGGTTGCGGCGTGAACGAACAAAACATTGCAACCATAGCACAGGCAACAGCCATTCACGAGTTTCATTTCTCGGCACGCACAGCCGTAAAGAGCAAAATGATGTTCAGCAACCCCGATGTCTACATGGGCGCCAAGGATGCCGATGAAGACACGCTAAACATAACGTCTGCCGAGAGAGTGGCCAACACCATTGCGCAGCTGTGCAAATAGAGAGTCTCGCAACGTGACAAACCATCTGTATAAAAACGAAATGACGAACCTGAAAATGCTCTCCGTATGGCTCAGCCGCATAGGCCACTGCCGCGGATTCGGTGTGCAGTCGCCGTCGGCTTACGCGTTCATACGCTACGTCATAAACGAGCATTATCCTTATTATGCTTACGACGACATGCTTAAGGCGTGGCCCGACATCAAAGGGCTACGCCTCAAGCTGTGCCGTCTCTATTTTCGCTTGGCCAACTATGCACAAGCCCAGCAATGGACATGGTGCGGCACATTGCCGGAAGCAGAGAAACAACACATCGGTCGCGGCTGCCACAACACAAAAGTTGAGACGACGCAAGCATCACAACCGTCACAGCCAGCCATGCTGCCAGCCATCTATGCCAACGCCACAGTAGGCATAGTCTCTCTATCTGCCACCGAAGACGAGCGCCAAACGTTTGCCGAACAGTTTGTTTCAGCAAAAGCCTGCAACCGCGACAACGGCAACGCCCTTGCAAGCGCCGGAAACGAAGAAAAGATAATGCTCATAATAGAAGGCATTGGCCACGACACAACAGCAAAAGCCATCTGGCAAAAGCTTGTCAACGACAGCCGTGTGGGCATAACCTTCGACCTCTACTACTGCGGCATCGCTTTCTTCGACAAGCGCTTCAAGCAAAATTACATCGTAAATTTCTAACCCACCACGACCTAACAATAAAGACAATGACAATCTACACACGCCATGGCGACAAAGCCCAAACCACAACATTCGACGGCGACAGGGTGCTCAAGACCTCACCCACCATCAACGCCTACGGCGACATTGACGAGCTCACATCACATCTCGGTCTGCTGAAAGCTCTCATGGCTCAAGCACAAGACAAAGACACACACAACGACAGCATGGCAGACGAGCAAACATACATAGAGCATCTGCAACGCCACCTCCTTGCCGTGGGATGGTGTCTCATGAGCAACCGGTCCACCGCAGAAGTGTCCTTTACCGACCTCACAAAAGAGATGGAGCAACGCATAGACCTCATCAACGCCAAGCTGCCACCCCTTCACACCTTCGTCATACCAGGCAACACCGTGGCCGAAGCCCAATGTCATGTCTGCCGAACGGTCTGCCGACGAGCCGAACGAGCCATCGATGCCGTGGCAGAAGAGAGGGTCATAAACCCCGATGTGCTTGCTTTTATGAACCGTTTTTCCGATTATCTCTTCGTTTTAGCCCGCAAATTAAACTTTATTGCACATAAGGAAGAAAAAAGATGGAATAAAACTTGCAGATAAGAAGAAAATTACTATTTTTGCAGCCATAAAAACAAAAGTACGCCCCTAAACAAAGGACAAAGCATTTAAAAACAGACAATAACAACAAAAAAACAGAACAATATGTATTGGACACTTGAACTTGCCTCAAAGCTGGAAGATGCGCCATGGCCTGCAACAAAAGATGAGCTTATCGACTATGCGATGCGCTCAGGCGCGCCTTTAGAGGTTTTGGAAAACTTGCAGGAGATTGAAGACGAAGGCGATGTGTACGAGAGCATCGAAGACATCTGGCCCGACTATCCCACAAAAGAAGATTTCCTCTTCAACGAGGACGAATACTAATCGCTCAAATAGCTACGTAAACAGCTTAAAGCGTTGAATATAAGCGGTATAGGAATTATACAACAATATTCCTATACCGCTTTTTACGTTCTTTTACCGCCAAATAAACTGCTCAAATCGCTATATTTTGAAGAATTAAATGATCAATAATCGGTACTTTCCGAATTCTTTCTTCGCTGATCATTTAATTCTGATAAACTTTTCTGCTATCTTCGCGTATATAGTGCATAGATCAAATTTAGATAATTGTATATGGGAAGAATATCGCGAAGCTATCCAAAAGGAAAATTAAAGTTGCGTGCACCAAAGAAAGCACAACCTGACAAGAAGTACCAAATCTATATCGAATACAACTGGCAAGCAGACAATGCCCGCAAGTCTACCGGCATAAGTGTGTTTGCTAAAGAGTGGAACGACAAGGGATATGGTGGCATCGGAGAGATACGCGCCACAGCAAATACAGACTACAAATACTACAACAATGCCCTGCACAAACGTATCGAAGACATAGATATGAAGATACACCAGTATTACGAGATTCATCAACACATCACCTGCGACATTATCCGCTCATTTCTTGACGACAATGATGAAGTGTTACGTCCCGATGGAGGCAAGGACTTCATAACATTCGCTAAAGAACTGATAGAAAGCCGTTATAATAAAGGTAAAATAGGCGTGAGCACATGGAAGAATGGTATCTCATATCTGAATAAGTTTGAAGAATATCTGCTACTTGAACACAAAGGAACCCATGGTGAGCACAAGGAACTGATATATGTCTCAGAGATAAACGAGGACTTGCTTATTGATTTTCGAAAATACCGCTTCCTTGCCAAGAAGAAAACAACGACAGTAAACAAGACACTTAGTCCGATACTCCAAGCGTGTGAATATGCTTGTCAGTTGGGTTATGTATCTCATCACCTAAACGCTGCTCTACAAGACTTGTATATGAAGGAAGAGGACAGACTTGACGATGAAGAGAATAACATAAAATATCTGAGACAGGAACAGCTCGAAGAATTGGTAGCTGCTTATGATGCTGTAGAACAACCCAGACGAAAGGAGTTTCTTGAAATGTGGCTTTTTGCCTTCCATACTTGTGGAATGCGTATGGTGGATGTAATGACACTGCGATGGAAGGACATTGATTTCAAGAATAGGGTTATCCGTAAGGTGCAGGTCAAGACTCGTAACCGCAATACTATACCGTTGAACGAACCTGTATTTCGTATCCTCGACAAATGGAAAGGCAGAAATAAAGTCTTTGTCTTTGACTTACTGCCAGAGAATTTTGACTTGAATGATAATGAAGCTATCTACCGTCGCCGAAACTCTTGGAACAATACAATTAATACGTCGCTCCGTGCCATCTCACATGGACTAAAATGGAAACAAGATTTGACTTTTCATGTCGCTCGCCACACTTGGTCAGTCCTTGCCCTTGCCACAGGAGCCGACATCAGCGAGATAAGTCGATTGTTGGGGCATACAACAACAGGAGTCACTGAAAGAGTTTATGCAGAGTTCCTACCAGATAATCTTGCGTCTGTAGTAGACAAACTCGGTTTCGACTTTGTCCCAAAGATTGATGGGAAAAAGACAGCGTGAGGTTTAAGCATGAGAACGAAAACAGGCACTCCTGATAAAACTCAGAGAGTGCCTGAAAAAACTTTTTACGAATAAAAAGCTCTATATGAGCTATTATATTTATCAGTAATAAAAAGGAGTTATATAAAAGTCTTACATTTTCTGATAGTATTCACAGATATACCTGTTGCATTGCTTATGTCTCGAAGACTTACGCCTTTTTTCAATAACCGGATGACATCTTTGTATTGTTCAAGAAACTGCTCTTCACTTTTACGATAACCAGTCTTACGACCAACTTTACCATTGTTGGCTCGGAAATTGTTGTAGCCACTTTCCATACGCTCCTTTATTGTCTTGCGTTCCATACGGGCTACTTCTGCCAAAATAGTAATCATAAACTGACTCATGGGATTTATTTTTCCATCATGGGTAAGGGTCTCGATGTTGTAGTTCATGATATACAATGAGACTTTAGCCTTGTTGAGCTTTTCAATAGCGGTAAGCACTTGCAGAGTATCACGGCCCAAACGAGAAAGTTCCGTGACCAATACCTTATTTATATTATGCGCGCGCACGTATGCGAGGAGGGCAGTCAATTCCTTACGTTCCTCATTCTTCTTTGCTCCACTCACCTTTTCCGTAAATGTTTCTGCAATACTCCAATTATGTCTCTCGGCAAGCAGAGTTAAGTCTGAGACTTGTCGTTCATAGTCTTGGATTTGTGTTGAGACTCGGCAAAATAATACGACTTGTTCCATATCTGTGTCTTTGATTGTTTGTCCACCTCGAAGATACATGGTATTTGGAATATACGAAAAACAACTATGCTAAACTGCATCGAAATAATCTAAAAGGTTATATTGATACTGAAATCAAGCTTATAATAAGCCCTATATAAGATTAAATTGACACGGTTTTTATTTTGATGCGTTTAACCCCGTTTTAATTCTACTTTCTCTACCGGTAAACATAATTGTAAAGGCTATGCTTCTTCACATTAATACCATGATTGCGGGCATATTCATAATTCCATGAAACAGTTTCGTCTATATTGTACCATGCAGAGATTGGAGCCTTAGCATTACTTATTGGGTTTGATGCAACTGTAGTTGTAGATTTAGGTTTGCCGCATGGTTCGATGTATATGGTAGTGGATGTACTCCAGCATGAATTCATCATTGAATGGGAAGAGTTGTCTTTATAATATTTATCGATGAAACATGTGAGTTTACTTAAATAAATGTCAGGGTGAGCGCGTTGCGCTCATTGGGGCTTCGCCCCTCTTATTCAGAAACACTAAAAACACAGAGACAAAGTTTGTAGAACATAACATGTTGTTACAAGTATGTATAGTTTATGATGTATTACATTAGATTCATATAATGTAGACTAATTGTATTGAATAGTTCATGTTTATATTATTGTACATAGAATGAAGATGTTTATAGTATCATCTAATATAGCTTTGTAAAACATCGTTTTGACCTGTTATTGACCTGTTGAACTGATCTGTTTTTGACTTATTATCTATGTAGAATATTTTTCATTTTTCAATGAAAAATATTAGGAGAATTGGCTGTTTTCTAAATTCAAACAGATAAATACAACAAAAACAAATTACGAATGAAAATAAAAGATATATTAGAGGATTACTCTATCCATCCCAATATTCCTGTGAAACATTTGGCCAATGATATAGAAAAGGTAATCGGTCAATTCAAAAACTCTTTGAAAGTAGGTATTTATTCTCCATCCCAATTAATTTATAGCTATAGCAATTATTTTGATGGCATAAAGAAAAGTTTCATACGATGTGTATTAAATAAAGAAAAGTCAAAGTCTGGTATATTTGTGTCTCAACACAAGGGATATTCCATTGCATCAGCAATGCAAGACAAATTCGATTTTCATATATCAAAGACAAATCAACGAATGAGATATAGTTTAAGGAAACTGTATGAGTTAACTCTTGTAGAGGTTTAGCTTCTTATGTTGACGCATGGGAAGGTTTATGATTTTCAGATTAGGTATGCTATTGTACATTTGTTATGCAACCATTTTACTTTCTGTACCCAATGTGTCTATGATAATAGTTGGTCTGTTGACATTTTTCTTAATGATCAAGACGATATAGAAACCGTTTACAACATGGTTCTTGATACAGAAGTATCTGCACTTCCTCAAATAGACAAAGAATTCATTTTAGATCTACACTGCAAACAAACAGAGAGAATAACTCCGAAGAGTATCAACAAGCCACGCTGTGCAGAAGATCTGACTTGCTTGTATGATGAAGATATTACACAGGCAGAGAAGAAAGAAATAATCGCCAAACATTATAAGACAAGTGTATCTACAGCTCAACGCTGGATGAAGCGATACGGACTTCTGAAGGCGTCGAACAACAAGAAGCATGAAGATAGAGTTGCCAAAGAACAAGAGACTGAATAGAATATAAAGAAACTAATGTAGAATGAAATTTACAAGATGATAAGTCCATACGCTTAGTCTATCATTGATGCGCAAAATTCAACCATAAAAAAACTATATGAAGCCATAGACAAGAAGGATGAAGAAATGGAAAGTCTCAAAGAAGAGATAAACGAACTGAAAAAGAATCAGTTAGGTGACGTATTAAGTGGAGTGAATGATAACGATGATACCTATTGGATGAATGTAGACTTAAAGGCACAAGGAATGTTCGGATAATAAGATCATGTCTAAGAGTATGTTGTACAACATCAAGGTCTTATTTGTCAACTCTACTTAAAATAATTAGGTCTTATTTTTTGCTATACCAATAATAATTGGTAACTTTGGCACGCTAAATTGCATTTCATGTGCAATAACGGCATATAGCCCTACGCCGAAGTCGCTTGAAAAAGTGACGGCTGGTAGAGGGCAAACATAAGAAAAGCGTTATTGGCGCTTGGTTTTCTGGCATCTTGAAACTTCGAACACTTCATGGTCAGCTAAGAAACCTCGCAACGATGATGCCATGGGTATGTTATATACGTACCTTTCGTAGGTTAGCCTCCTAAGGGCTGACTCTATGGGAGTGTGCATATACATATCGGCGTGGGGTCTCGTTGCTCGTTTCGGCTGACGGGTAAGTTCGAAGACCTCAAGATGTGAAGCGAGCGACAAGGGGCTTCACGCTTTTTCGTGCTTACACTAAAGTACACGACCTAAACAAGAAACAGTCCGAACGGAGCCATAGGACACAAACCTTGAAGTCTGGCTCTATGGGCAACAGCATAAGACAAAGCAGCAAATACACTACGACGTGCGAGTAAAATCGTGCAGTCGCAGAGTCTTTGCTGCTTTTTTGTTTTGTAACATACAGTCTGACTTAAACAAAAGACAGAATATGAAAAGTACTAACAAGGACAACATTATTGAAACTATCGAAGAGTATGTTGGTAGTTCACCGATACGCCCTGTAATTATATGGTTTCATTCAAATCCCGACATTGACAACGCAAGACGTGCTATCAGCGAAATGAACGGTTGTGCGACTTGCGGACAAGCACTTTACATAGATAAGGCTGGGGCAATCCAAACACTCACTCCGTCTGGAGATGATGAACAGTTCATTATTCCTGGAACATACAACGAGAACACCAAGTTCTTCTTGTTCCACCGTTATATGGAGCAGTTAAGAGGAGAATATCTTAAATATGTCTTCGACCTAATGTATAAGACCAAGTGCCCTGTGATATATCTTGCCAACGACTATTCTAAGGAAGAAGAGCCACAAGCGAATGTCTCGGCGTTTGAGCAATGGGAATATTCACAAGAATAACAATCTACTGAGAAAGACTATGGAAAAAGAAACGAGTAATACGACAACCTCTAATGAGGAACGAGATTTATTAAAAGAAAAGAACACTCTTGAAGCGATAGAGTCAAAGTTCACTGCCGTTGTCTGTTATCCCCATTTTATGATAGGAATAACACCAAAGGCCATATACCTTATCAAGAAACGGGATGGGGAGTATTATATTGAGAAGGAGATTCCCCATGATTGGGAAGTGGCATTTGGCAATCCTGTCATGTTGAATGGAGAATTGTATCTGTGGACACATGGAACCTGCTATGCTTTGGTAAATACCAGCAATATAGGGCTTCTCTCAAATCCTAAGGCAAGGCTGTCCAAGCCATTATGGACTCTGAGAAATCGCGAAACTTTGTCTGACTACGACATAGAAGAGATGCAAGACTGGCATTGGCATGAGATTGATGCCGATGACTTCTTGTTCGGCTATCTCGGGGCGTCAGGTCGTAGCGACCTTAACACAAGAGTCACAGACAGAGAGTCAAGAGCGCGCAACCGAGAGTATGCATTGGAAGAATTGTGTTCCAAAGACTGGGCAAGAAATGTAGAAGTCAGAGAGAATCAGGCATGGTCTATACAACAGGAGATTCTCAAAATAGAGAAGAAACTCAGTTCTATCAAACGGGAACGCGATGAAAAGGCTCAAGCAGAGAAACAGAACAAGGAGCGCGAAGAAATTGCTGCTAAGAAGAACCATATCATTGCAGCACTGCTTGCCATCTTTTTGGGTGGTATTGGTGCTCACAAGTTCTATATGGGCAAGATTACTCATGGTGTGATTTACCTCATTTGCTGTTGGACATGGATACCAGCACTCCTTGGTGTGCTCTCTGGCTTAAAATGGTTGGTAAAAGGCAAAGATTGCTTTATAGATGACATTATAGAAGACGATTTACTGTCTTTTTAAGCTGTAGTATAAAATCATAATAACGACTAATATGGGATTATTCGGAAAGAAAAACAACTGTAAGTTTAAAGACATGTGCAACATTGCAGGTGCCGACGGAACATGTCGCTTTTGTGCGACAGAAAACTATCAAGACTGCGACTTGTATCAAGACTGGTCGGGCGGTGGAATTAATGAAAATAACCAATGTCCCCATAAGGACAAGTGCCCTCATTTTCCAGTCACATGCTTGTGGGGAAATGATCCTGAGAGTTGTTTCCATTACGAAGACTTTGAGCCAACAAGCTACAACAACTCATATTCGTCTTGCGGAGGCAATGATGACAACTATGATTCTGAAAAGAACGTGTATGAACAGGCATTGCAGCGTGAAGTGGAAGTTGACGAGTCTGTAAAAGCAGCACGGGCTAAAGCTGAGGTTGAACGTATCAAACTTCAACAGCAGATTGATGCTGCAGAACAAAGAGCGAAACTTGCAGAACTAGAAAGAAAGCGCAAGAACGAAGAAGAATGGCAAGAAAGACAAGACAAGCAGAAAGCAGCTATTGCCAAACACCGAGAAGAACTGGAAAACAGCAAAGACTATCGTATTGCCGCAGTACTTGCAATACTTCTCGGATGGATTGGTGCACATAAGTTCTATATTGGCAAGTATACGTCAGGTGTTGTCTATGCGATCTTCTGTTGGGCATGGATACCAGGCATCCTCGGAATCATTACAGGACTCAAATGGCTATCTAAAGGGCAAGACAAGTTTATAGATGAGTTAATGGACGATTGGGATTGTTAACTTCTAAAAGGTTTAAATATATGTCAAAATTCAGAATCACTTATTATGCGGAAGGACATCGCAACGGATGCAAGGTAACGCTTCATGATGTGTGCGGTCTGGTTTACGACGACTTCATCATTGATGCAAACCGTTGGAATTTATGCCACAACTCATTTGACCAAGAAGCAATCATCTTGGCTACGGCACGCATCAGATACCCGGAAGTAAACTGGGAGAGTGCGCACTATACTGAGATTCATAACGCATAGTAAAGAACATCAAAGAGAAAACCGAAACGCTTTGAAGGAAGTAGGTAATAGAGAAAGTCGAACCGCTCGATAGGAAGTAGACATGAACGAATAAAATCGTAAACTTATGCCACGATTAAGAATCAAAGGTCGTGCAAATTATGATGGAATAGTTGGCAAAAGCTTTGATGTTGTTGTTGAAGTTTCTGACACCGTAGGAAGTTCAAAGAAAATTGAAGCTATTCGTGCCCTGCATCCTAATTGGACAGCTATCTGCTGTGATAGTTGGACAGAAGTATAATTTGCATGTAGGTCATTAGTAAATATTCTAATGGCTAAGAGGGTGTATCAATCAGGTACACCCTCATTAACCTTTAGATATTGAGAAATTTAGGCAGTAGTAAAAATAGAAACACTATAACTATTATAAGAATATGCCAACAGACAACTTTACCTAACTATATATTTCACGACATATTCCAGATAGATGTCATCGGTATAGCGTAGTTTAACATCTTTCCTGTTTTTCCGACACTTCATTCCGGTTTGTCCGATAATGGCTATAGTGTGTAGAGGCATAAAAACATATACCTTTGCATCAGAATAAATAAAATACTACAATGGAGAAATATCATATAGGGCAAGAGATTCTGAAAGAGGTAAAAGCCAAGTATCCTTCGGTAGCAGCCTTTGCCAGAGAACTGTGCAAGTCGAACTCTGCTACATACGAGATATTCGGTAAGACGAGTCTCGACACCGATCTGCTGCTGAAAGTATCAAAGCTGCTGGATAGAGACTTCTTCCGCGAGTTCTCGGAGAAATGTCTGAATGGAGAAGTAGCGGTAGTAGACAAGCAGACGGCAGAGAACAGCATCTCGCTACTCTCGCCAGAAGACAAGCTGCATACAGTATCGCCAAGCCAAACAATGGATGTGGTGGAAGAGTATCTTCTGATGCCGCGCAAAAAGCCACTCGTAGTGTTCTACAGTGGGGCACGCAGTCGCAACCTACCCCGTTTTGTATGTAAAAAGGGCGAGGAGATATATGGTGAAGGCATGGTGAGAAATATAAGGCTCGAACCTGCCGAACTGATGCATTTTGAGCTTGGTGTAATGTCGCTTGCCAAAATGCCGCAGAAGGTGGTCGTGATAAAATGCACTATGGCAAGAGACTATAACTCCCATGTGCTCATTGCCGAAAGACTGGCGGCAGAGTCGGGAAAGCACGTCGTGCTGCTATGCCTTGACCCTATCCATATTCCTACGCTGCCCAATGGACGAGTGGTGTTGAAGTCGCTCGCCGTATCTACCTTCCAATCTTGGAACCAACGTGCGCACATATTCATAGCCGATGACATGGAAAAGCGTTTCGCTTACCTCATCGAACTATTCCAAGCCATCAAAGGCAAGGGATATATGGACAGAATATACGACAGCATAGAGGGCAACGAGAATTGGGCAGACACCTTGAAAAACTTGCTGGAAGAGGCAAAGCAGAATCTCACTACTTTCGAAGACATCGTGTTGGAAGAAACCAACGATAAGGACAATCGTCAAGTGGAATATCATCAGGTGAGCACCATTCAGCCTACTGTTAACGACTTGAATCATCCAGAGGGGATTTCACATATCCGCACCCATCTGCGTTATCGTATGATTAAGGAGACTGGTGAGATATTAGAGTATGAGCCAATGAGCTTCGACAAAGTGAAGGTAATGAATAATACAGAAGATATGTAAGTTCAAGACTCACTGTTCTATTATTGATTCAACTAAAAAATACAATAAGATATGAATACAAGATTGACAAAAGAAGATCAGGCAATAATCAAGGAAGCCAAAGGCAACAAGGTTTCCGGACCAATCTACAGCGAGGACGGACTTCGCTTGTTGAAAGTACTCGGCAATCCTGAGTTTCTTGAAGTGGAAGATGGTGTGAAGGCTATTTGCGATGAAGCATGCCAAGGACTTGACAATCTTCATGATGTCAAGAAAAGAATCATGCTTTATGGAGTATTTGACCACAGTATACTATCGCATTGAAGGCAAACCAAATGACCTTCAAGATATATATGACCAGTATAGGACGCTTCTAAACAAGAAACTGTTTGAAGAGGGTAAAGACAAGTCTGTATCTTACGCAAGTATGGTGTATAGTCTCGGAGTAGATACCAAAGAACAATATCTTCGGGGCAACATTATAAAATGTGAGTTCGTAGATAATTCATTGAGTATTGAAGCCGAGGAAGATTGGGTGACGGCAGACTTCCGACATCCGCTTGAAAGTCACTATGAAGGTATGACCATATACTATATGGTGGAAAGTTATTGCGATGAGACTTATGCAACAAATGATGCAGAGGGGAAATATTTTCCGACACGCGTCAGTGTGGACTTTCATTTGAAAGAGCCGGTTTTGTGTGGTTACGAACGGTTCAACAGTATGGATGAGGCATTAGCCTATTTCGCACGTGTCTTGAAACGTGACACTCTTACTGTTGATGACATCCACAAGTGGAACTGTGAGCATTGGAAGGACGGCTTTATCTATTTCAATGAGTATGAGGTTGATTTACGATGATGCAGTTGTCGAGATAATAACAGAGACAGCCGAAACGCTGCAAAGGGAGTAGGCAAAACTTTTTAAATGATGTGAGACAGACTTCTCTTTATATGCGGATTCATAAAAGAGAGCAACAACTAATAATCAATTTAATTTTTAAATAATATGGCTAACAAAACTGTAGAAAAAATAAGCCCAGATACATTCTGGGACGAAATAAAAGCGATTAACAATAAGGCCAAAGAGGCCGCAATCGACTTGTTGAATAAACAAGGTGACAATAGATATATTGTCGTTATGGACTGGGAAGATTATTACACAGAATACTACACCAATCAAGCAGCCATATCTGTATCAGTATTTGGTGTAGGATTGAATGAAGACAATAATCTTTGCATTGCTGCCACAGTTGACAACCAAGGCTATGGTTGCAGCAAGAATGATTTCGAACAAGATTGGGTGGAGGTTTCCGAATTGTTCAGACCCTGCTATGCTTTGCTTTACGGATTCGTCGCCAATAATATCGACAAGGCAGTAACAAAGGATGAAGCCGATAGACTGGCAAAAAAATACTGGAATGGAGATGGACATGACTACGGCAAGTATGACCGGCAAGATGACTTTAAAAATGGTTTTGCTAAGGTTGAGCTTGACGGAAAGACAGGATTCATTAATGAAGACGGTGAAGAGGTCGTACCTTGTAAATACGATGATGCTTGGAATTTCTCTGAAGGATTGGTAAGTGTTGAAACTGAAGGTTTATGGGGATTTGTCAACGAAAATGGAGACGAAATTGTACCTTGTAAATACAATATGGCATTTGGTTTCTCCGAGGGATTAGCTAGTGTAAAAACAGAAGACAGATGGGGCTTCATCAATAAAGCTTGTGAAGAAATAGTGCCTTGTAAATATGAAGATGTAAATAATTTCGAAGAGGGATTTGCAAGAGTCTTTTTAAATGAAAAGTATGGTTTTATCAACAAAACTGGAAATATAGTTGTACCGCTTAAATACGATTACGCTGTAAACTATTTCGAAAATGGATATGTAAAGGTATGTCTTGACGAAAAATGTGGAGTTTGCAATGTAGAAGGAAAAGAAGTTATCCCTTGTAAGTACTATCGTATAGGCGCTTTTAAGGATGTTGGTAATCCAGAAGGCAAGTCGTTAGCTTTTGTCGAAACAAAAGACAAGGTTGGAGGTTTATATGACCTTGATGGCAATGAGTTACAGCCTTGCATCTACGACCAAGCAGAAGATTTCTGCGATGGTATGGCAAGAGTCATGATAGATGGCAAGTGGGGATACCTCGATGCCACAGGTGCATTGTCTATTCCTCTTCAATATGAAGATGCAGAAGACTTTGAGGAAGGCACGGCAAAAGTGCAACAGAACGGTGAATGGATTACCATTGACAAAACTGGCAAGCAAGTCTCAGACTAAAGACTACTGACAGAGACTGCCGAAACGCTGTAAAGGGAGTAGGCAAAACTTATAAAAAGGAGTAAGACATGTTTCTATTTCTGTGCGGACTCTTGATAGTAGTGTTTGGCGGTTACATACTGATAAGTATCATACAACTCGCATTCATGATTGTGGGGTGGATTCTTGAAGCTATATTCAGTATCTTTGAATAAGATAGGATGCACTCGGCCTTCTGAGAACAAGTTCTCATGGCGCTCGTTGGCACTATCTTTGAATAAGATATGATTGCAACAAAAAGTCGATTTTTTGTTGATTTTCTATGGTCTGATTTTTTTATTTCAGAAAAACAGGGTAAATTTCGCGCGACAACTAAAAACATTAAAGACATGATGAACAACAATTCTACAACAAACAGTGAAAAGAAGCCTATTATTAATAACGATGAGGCTTTGCGTCTTATCGACCTCATCCAGCAGGGCGACTCCAATGCGGAGAACGAGTTGGCAGAACTCGGTTCTGTCTTTGTCAAGGCTGTGGCAAAGCAGTATGTTGACAAGGGTCTGTCTAAGGAAGAACTTATCGCTGCCAGCCGATACGGTCTGATACGTGCCAGTCATAAGTTCGACAAGTCGCGTGGCTTTACCTTTGCAGCTTATGCCGTATGGTGGATGCGCGAAGCCATTCTGCAAGAGATTTGTAAAAAAGAAAACAACTAAACGACGAAAGAATATGATACGTAAAGATTTGGGCGACATTCGTGCGCTTACACTAATCAGAGTGGTTCTTGAAAGGACAGAGGACCAAGAGCTGAGAGAACAACTGCAGGAGTATCTTCAAACCAATGAAGAACTATGGTCGGATGTTCATCAGAAAGACTTCTATACATTTGCCACCACACTCGCTAAAGAGTGGCTGGCAAGTAATCAATCATAAAGTAACAAAACAATATAAAAAACAATGAAAGAGATTAATGCAGAAATATATTTAAATGGGAATAATGATGGTACTACCGTCAAGCTCTCTGACAGGGAAGCAGAAAAGTTGCTTGCGCTATGGAAAGAAGCCCAAGATACAATTCTCAAAGACATGGAGGAAGAAGATTATTGGGAAAAGTTCGACCCTTGGCTAAAGGAAAAGAGTCCTAATCTGCATGAGAAGATAATGGATGCCTATTACCAGGAAACCAGTGAGCGATTGAGCGTAGGAGATTGGGCTGAGAGTGATGAATTCATGTCTGTATGTCATGACATAGACGGGGCGTATCTTGGAGACGACAATGAAGTTGTCATCAATCAGATTTTTCCTCCTTCAGAATAAAACTATAAAGAGTACACTATGAAGATATATCTAAGAATACACAAGGACCTAGGACAGTACGTTGTCCACCTTTGGAGCAAACATATCAAGGAACAGATCATAGAAACTGTAAACGCTATGTGTGACTATAGTGAGGGCTATATCGGTTATGGCGATTACTTCCCTACATTCTGGCAAGAGGACATCCATGCCCGTTGCATCAATGTAGGTCGTCCTTCCTGCAGAAAAGGATGGCTCGTTTCTTCCATGTATGTGCTCAGCTTCGTATGGGAGAAAGCCGACTTTGACTTTGAGGATGACTACTATCAGCTGTGCGATGAGGCTAAGTTGCCGTATGACTTCACCTATCAGCCGAGAATCAACGACTTCTACACCGACGACGTATATATTGGTTCGTACGTCAAAGGGCAGGAAGAACCGCTTACCCTCCCCGGACTCCTCTTTGACCCGGAATATGCTGAGGATGGTGAAGTGTTGGCTGAAAGTATGTTTGTAGAACTAAAAAAGAACAGAGGATGAAAACTGTTGTTGCTATCATTGCCGCTTTTTTCATGCTTCTCGCATCATGTCAGTACAAGTCACAGGACACAAGTCTCGATAAGAGTACAGATAAGTCTGACTCTACCGAGACTTACCATACAATAGTCTCTGACGACAGTCTCGTGACAGCCATATGGCATGACACCGGCGAAGGAGGAACGGCACCCGACATTGACTGTGTGGTGAAGTTCAAATCCGCAGACGGCAAGCAGCACAAAGAGCATCGCCCTCTGCTTCGACTTGCTCACCCTGATGATGATTACAGCCATCATGAAGTGCAGAAGATAGTAAGTCTGGATGATGAGTACGGCAATCGCTCCTATGTGTTCTTCCTCTCTGCTAAAGTGGGAAGCAACGAGTACGCTCATGACATTGTGGCTTTTGAGATTGTAGGCGACAGTCTGCGACCATTGTACAACTTTAAAATTGATTAGAGATGGAAGAAGACATAACAATAGATTGGGAGACTTTTGTCAAGTCACAGTTGCATTGGATAAGAGTGGTCTACAAAGTAGAAGGCAGGCAAGAAGACTTGCAAGAAATATGCAATCTCTACAAGGAGTTTGCCGACAAGAAACGCCCCGTTATGGAAACTGACGAGAAGCCAGGTTGGGAAGGCAACATCATTTTAGCTCTCGGCATAGACTATGGCGACTGCAATCTTTGTGGCAACATTCTCCATTGTGACCTTAAAGATGGAGTTCTCAAAATGGAAGCTGAGGAAGTCGCATTCATCACCGATTTCAAGATTCTGGTTGAAAATCACTACAAAGACATGAAAGTCTATTTCATCACGGAAGACAATGAAGGTGACATTTACACCACCAACGATGCCTACCGCAAGTATTTCCAAGGCTTGCCGAGCGACTACATTGTTGTTCCTTAAACCATTGAAAAAGATAAAAAAATAGAGACATGGGCATTAAAACATTTCTTGCATCACTAATGATGCTGATAACCATAACCGCTATGTGTTCACCGCTGTGCCTAATTTGGCTCGGATTTACGATGAACGGTTCTGCATTAGTGCGTATAGGTTTGATAGTCGTTGGACTTATCCTGTGCAGACTATTCAAACCAATATCCAACTTGTTTGACAAGGATTTCAAGATCTTCTAAAAAGCAGGATGTCGAGTCTTTTCTAAAAAGTCTAAGACATCCTGTTGGCTGTACCAGTACTTATCACCAATTTTTGAATAGGCGAGCAATCCTTGCTCTCTGTATTTTTGTATAAGCCGTTCTTCAACACCAAGCACTTTACACAATTCTTTATTGTTGTAATATTGCGGTTGAGTAACACATTTATCTTTGAGTATAGAGACTTTTATAGTTAAGTCTCTGACTTTCGACACAATGGCTTCCCATTGTGTCTTTTCAATAAGCAGCATCTCTTTCTTTTCTGTCATAATTTTTAAAGTTAGTTCTAAATATATAATAATGCGTATTAGCAAAATGCTTCACGTTTGTTGTTTGCCATAAATTCATCAATGTCTGTTTGGGTGTACCAATACTTATCACCACATTTACTGTAAGACAACAAACCTTTATAACGATACTTGCGCAGTAATTTATCTTTGATTCCAAGCACCTCACAAATTTCCTTATTTGTGTATATTTTCAAGTCTCTATCTTCTCTGGTATTATGAATCTCATTTATACCATTATCTAAAGCCATTATCAAATCATCAACAATAATATTATCAACCTTCTTAAAATATTCCTTCATCCAATCTTAATTTAAATTTTGAAGGTTGTATAGTGATACTTGGAAAAAGTTTGTCTTCTATACACTTTGATGTTGAATTTCCGATAGAAAAAGGTTCTTATAAGGCGCTCCTTTGGGATTACGCTTGAAAATGAGTACTTTTGCAGCCAATTAACATAACAACAGGCAATACGATGGAAATTACATATACTGACGATAAAGGAGAATCTGTTGAGATTATCAACCACCATATAGAAATACCAGCTTACATAAAAGAGTTTGATGAGCATAAGTCATTTCTGAATATAAAGTCAGAAGATGTTGCAATGCTATTCCATAGTAATAAGCCGATGTCAAAGGCTGTGACTATAGGACGTTATCAGATGTTTTTGAAGATGGATTTCGATAACTTCATGCACTCAAAGTTTGCAGATACGATACATAGAGTATTTGCAGACTTTCAGCATGGTTTTTATACTAATCTGTATAAGACTGGGGATAAAACCATAGACTCCTTTATTGATGTCATTCAAGAGTGTCATGAACATATAATTAATTCATGTACGAGACAAGTTGTTATAAATGATGAAAGTTATGTGTCCACATTATTATATTTGAGAGTCTGTAGTGCTTTACGCAAGAAGTGGAACAATGAAGATGTAGAATATCTTGCTCCTTTCTTTGCCTTTAAGAAAGACGCCTATATAAAAGTCGGTGTTTTGACTCTTGACGACAAAGAATTTGTTGCAAGTCTTATTTCTGTAATGAAGGCACAGGACGAGAAGTATCGTAAAGAGATATACTCTGCTATGCTTATACTGGCATATATATATGATGCGTCATCTTCTTCGGCTAAAGTTGTTGATACTTTAAGGTCGTATTCATATAAGTCAAGAGGGAATTCTTGTTTTCACGGTTTCGAGAAAATAGACGAGAATAATATTCTAACGGCAGAAGAACTTGCCGTGTTTAATGGTTCTTGTTTGTCAGAAGAGGATAAGCAAGCTGTAAGAAACAGAATGTCCAGATTTGCGCAGTTTCAGAATAGTCAGATTATTCAGAAGAGTCTTGGTCATTATGCGATTGAGCGAAGAAAAATAAAACTCAGTATGCTTACACCACAAGAGTGGCTGGACATATTCATAGATCGAGTAAATGAATTGAGAATCAAGAATGAATATCCTGCTAATGTTGATATTGAGGATGTCAATACTCCCAAATGTTATTTCGCATTTCTGGTTGAAAATATATCCGAGGATAAAATAGAGCTAAGTAATGATGAACCTCTTGTTAATGGCTTGTTGTATCTTATCTACATCAAAGGATATAAGGATATTGCGTACATAGCTAAGGAGATTCTAATCCTTAACTACATTATTGACCATATGGCTGATGCGGTGATGTCTTCTGATTCAGAAGTAGCACTGAATACAGCCATAGAAAAGGCTCTTGACTTCATTGATGTTGTCTTTACAAGTAAATTTAGATGTAAGACTTATTCTGATGTGGAACTGAAATCAAAGTTCAAGCAGATTCTTAAAGACAAGGAACTCTGTGATAAAGTCTGCAAAATAAGTCCCAACAAGTTTGATGGTGGTTTCAATCTTGTTCTTGTATACAACATCATCGGTCTTTTCAGAGACATAAAACTGATAAATGGCGGTATCTCAACCATTGCTACGGCGATAGCCGTTAGTAGAGATCAGATAAACGAGAAGGGAAAACATCAAATTAGAAAAGAATATATTTCCAACTGGAATATAGAAATAGGAGAACATAAACAGACCGAATTAAGCAAAAATCTGATAAAACGATTAGAGGCGATTTACCTCTAAAAAACTGGGAATAGAATTCCCAATTTCATATAAAGTAGGAAGGCTTGTCATTTGATAAACCTTCCTATTTTGTTTATATACAAGTAGTTATACCACTTACTAACATTGGGAATATTTCAATAAATTCCCAACGTTTTCAATTAGAGAAAGCCATGCTTTTTTTGTATATCTTCATTGCTGGGCTGATTATTGCTGGGCAAAAAAATTGTTAGGCAAAAAAATGTTAGGCAGAAGTATTCTCTGCCACAAGTGATGCCATTATTCTACCACTACCTTCTTGCCATTAACCACCAGCAAGCCAGCGTTTAGACCATCAATTGTAGAGTGGCCTGCGGGTACACCCTTGCTAAACACAAGTCGACCTGCCAGATCATATCCATTTACAACAGTAGGAACAGCAGCAGTAACGCTGATAGCGCCCTTGCCCTTGGCCACAATTTTCACCTGTGCATCGGCCACCACGCCAGCCTGTATGCCAGCAGCATCAATCTCGCGAATTTCGGAGAACTGGTTCCAACCGAATGTCAGTTTATAATCGTCTACACAGCCTGCGGGTACATACAACACGCGGCCCGAATAGTCGTTATCATCAAAAATAGTGTAAATTTCTTCACCATCAAGATAACCTTTCTTTATTGCGGGTGGTGTGGTAGCCAACGAGTAAACAGTGGTAAGCTGAGGATTGCCTTCAAACGCATAACCACCTATATTGGTAACCGAAGCGGGTAAGGTTATCTCGGTCATCTTATCGTTCTTATCGAAGCAATAGTTGCCAATGGTGGCAAGGCTGTTTGAGAGCTGCAAGTTCTCAAGGCTGTGACAGTTGCGGAAAGCCCAGTGACCAATAGAGGTAACATTGTCGGTCATATTCACGGTCTTAAGGTTCTCTGACGAGTCGAAAGCATAATCGCCAATCTTTGTTACCGACTCGGGCAAGGTTACTGAAATCAATCCTTCACACTCAGAAAAGGCACTTGAACCAACCTCGGTTACAGGCAATGTTTTATCAATCGACTGAACATACACACTTGCTACCACCGAGATGTCACCTGAATAGGGAGCTTTCACAACCATCAAGTAAGTTTGCTTCTTATTCGATTTATACTTTACACCACGATAAGTTACTGTAACAGCAGCAGCAAACGAGGCCATAGCCACGGTGCAGAAGACGAGCAGCAACGACAAACGTGCTGACCAAGCAAGTAAAAGTTTTCTCATATAAATGTCGGTTAAATTTAAAACAGCATTACGCTGCACGATTTAAATATTTATAATATTATAATAACTCTCTGCCCGCAAAAGTAATAAAATAATTTTACACGAATAACAAAAAGACAGCAAAAATAAAGAAAAAGGCACAAGAAGAAGCCAATTATCCCAAAAATTGCATTGCTATTACATAAATACAACACGGATGCATTACACTACCCCACATCCTACGATACATAAAACGAAAGAGACAGACGATGGATAAACTGATACGATTTATAAAAAACTGGATACTACCCGTAGCCATTTTCACAGGCAGCGTGCTCTATCTTATTTTTGCCTTTGTGCCCGCCCTTGCTGGTGCAGCCACCTTTTTCAAGCCAATCATGGCATCATTGCTTCCAATGTTTATGTTTTTCACCCTGTTTGTAGTGTTCTGCAAGGTCGATTTTAACAAATTGCGCCCTGTGCGTTGGCATGCCGACTCCATACCTTTTTTATGCGTCAATCACAATGGGAGTTTTTACAGACAATTGACAAAAACACACCCTATTACATAGCTCGTGTGTTCTTGGGTGACAATAACGCCGTGAAAATCATGCGCATTTCTGTGCCAATAACGCCATAAAAATGAGGGCTTAGAAAACCATGAATGAGAACTTGTTGTTTATCACAGCCTTCATTCATGGAAAGCACCTTACCCCATCGCTTATTACGTTATTCTAAATCATCGAATTCATCGTCAGATTTGGATATATTGCTGTTCATTTTTATTTTGTTTGTAGGAATACATTTGCTGACTTGATCTTCTTTAAAAGGAAATGCCCAAACAAATACAGACAACGAATCACAACCTTGTTCTTTGCCATCTATAATAAGCCGTATGTTAATTTTTATTTCCTTTGCCATAATAACCAAGAACGTTTTTCTATTATATCGAATTAATTTGTATTTTTGCATAAGATAAGCTGCACCTCGGCATAGCTTGCAAGCAAGCTTGCATCTCTGCTCTCGGCTTGCATTATCTTTGCAACAACCATTAAATAACGCCTCATATGATTGATAATCATAAAAAAATATTATCATCCGTTTTTTTTGTCTGTATAGGAGCTTTTCTGCTTTTTTACAGTTTAAAATTTGGCGGCACCTTTTTTAATGGAATTAGCAAATATATCCTTGTTTCTATCTCTCTTATAAACATTATTGGTGGCGTAATGATTGGCTTTGTCAGAATTTCTAATGTCAAAGAGATTAATTCTGAAAAAGACAACAGCAGCAAAGAAGAAATTGTCTCTTACGAAAGAAATGTCAAAGAGATTAATTCTGAAAAGACCGACAGCGGGAAAAAAGAAATTGTCTCTTGCGAAAGAAATGTCAAAGAGATTAATTCTGAAAAAGACAACAGCGGCAAAGAAGAAATTGTCTCTTGCGAAAGAAATGTCAAAGAGATTAATTCTGAAAAAGACAACAACATCATAGAAGTCGCAAACGACAATGAAGCTAAGGAGCCTAAACATGTAATTACGGCTGAGATCAGCATTGAGGTAACAGGCGAAGATGAACCGACGAAATACGACAAACGCCGTGAACGTTGGGCGGTCATTTGCTTTTGGGCTTTGTTGGCTTACATCATTTCTGTGCTGTTCCTCATATTCGTGGATATAAATGTGTATTTCTGTTTTGCATTTGTCATAAGCACTTCGGTATGCATCTTTTCATTTTTCAAAGCATCCTATATTGACCCTGAAGAGCCAACAGGCCCCATGCCTTGGTACTACGGTGCGCTTTAGCCCTTATCCACCATACCCAACCGCTCCTCAAAACGCTTTAAAGCATATTCCTATACCGCACAAGAAGATGTGCGGTATAGGAATTGTCTTCTTAAAAATGTCGACTCAAAGCTCTTGACGAACCCATTTTATAGTCTTAAAGAGCACAAAAGAGCACAAAAGAGCACATAAAGTCATCGTACCCCGACCGAGGGACATGCGTACCACGACCGAAGTACATGTGTACCCCGACCGAGGGACATGCGTACCTCGACCGAGGGACGAAAACTTTAAGATGCGTTTCTCATGACTTTTAAGCACGAACACATCGAATGAAACGAATTTTTCTGGCACAAAAGCAACAATATTTTCTGTAAAATGCTTGCGTTAAAACAAAAAGATGTATCTTTGTTTTCGAAAAGCTTGAAAAGAAACGAAATGTGTAATTAATCAAAAAAAGAGATATTATACTAAAGAAACATTAATCGAAAGAGACATTAATCGAAATATAACAATTAAATACCTATTTACTATGGCTAATTTATTAGACGAGACCCAAGGCCCTATCAACGACAATGGTCGTGATGTGCATGTTATTGACCGCCAACTGCCGGTAGAGATAACCTACAAATCAACGCTTTTTGAGATTGCTCTGTGGGTAACCATTCCTGTGCTCACACTGCTTTATGTGTTCACTATGGGTAGCCAACTGACAGACCCCACTATGGTGGCTGTAATTGGTTGCGTGGGCGGACTGCTGCCTGGCGTGGTGTTTGCGTTTATGAAGATTTCGGCACGCAACTACTTTATGAAGCTCGAACAGCGCATTCAGGCCGAAGCCTCAAACATAGACAACTATCTTGAGCAGCGTGTGCAGATTCTGCAAAACGTGGTGGGGCTGGTCAACCGCTCCGTAGAGCTTGACAAAGACGTGATGAAAGCCGTGGCAGCCCTGCGTGGCGGAGCCATAAACGAAGGCAACCGCAGCGAGGTGAACAGTCAGCTCAACATGGCTTGCGGCCGCCTGTTTCCACAGGTCGAAGCTTATCCTGAGCTGAAAGCACATCAGGTCATCATGGACGCCATGCAGCAAAACAGCTATCTGCAACGCGAGATCACAGCCGCCCGCTCCGTTTACAACAGCCGCGTGACACAATGGAACACCGACCTCTTCTCGTGGCCGACAAAAATGATTGTGGCTGCACGTCAAGGCTACACCACCCGCATTCCGTTCACGGCATCGGCAGAGACACGCGAACAGGCACGCGGCAAATTCTTCTAAACCGCATTGCCACTTCCTTTCAAAAGAGAAAAAGATTTATCCTCGTTAACAGCGATAAAGCGAAACAATTTGTTGCGATAAAAGAAAACGATTTATTGCGATAAAGAGAAAACAATTTGTTGTAACTGAACTTTCACCCTGTGAAAGTACATATAAAAAGTGTTTGAGAGAAGAATGAGGAAAGTTTACTGGTTATCAGTTACTTTCCTCATTTTGGTTAAAAGTGACGAGGACAGACGGAGACGGGAATACGACAAGATGAGACAGAGGAACGTTACCTATCCGTAACCTATAC